>ERZ1023423.14-NODE-14-length-145502-cov-97.076860_pt1 | contig 145502 bp, 142 predicted proteins | sample MGYA00380513_ERZ1023423 | MGnify/ENA primary metagenome ERZ1023423 (study PRJEB33173, sample SAMEA4830333) | metagenome | study: EMG produced TPA metagenomics assembly of the PRJEB25223 data set...
CTTTAGTTTGCTGCGTGTTTGTTGATGGAGGTGTTGTCACTTTAGTTTGCTGCGTGTTTGTTGATGGAGGTGTTGTCACTTTAGTTTGCTGCGTTGTGGATTCGGTTATCGTTTGTGATTGTTCTTGTTTAGGCGCTTGCGTTGCTGATATATTAAGCGATTTCTGCGCTTCTTGTTTAGGTTGTGATATTTTTTCTATTTTGGAAGCTGAGTTTTTTTCCTCATTAGTATTTGGTGCCTTTTCGAGTTTAGGCGTGCGTTCTTGTCTTGTGTTAGCTGCTTGTGTTGTCGCTGTATTTGCACCTGTTGTTATGTTTATCATTGCTAATCGCTCTGCTTTAAGCGTTGGTACTTTGTCAACTTTAGTTGATTGTACTTTTTCTGCTTTGACCGATTGCGTCGTTACTGTAATTGCGCCTGTTGTTAAAAGCCCTAGTGCTAAACTGGTTTTAGCAATTGTTCTCATTTTCATAATTGTATGCTCCAATCTATATTATATTCGATTGTCTTTTTACGTAATTTGAATCATACAACATCATTATAGATGGCGTTCTAAGATAATCACATTAAACCCCTTTTAACAATTATTGAAGTATTATTAAGTAACTTAAGCAAAAAATAATGAGTGGTTATGAGATTAATATAGCGTTTCTATGTGCCTTTGAAATGATTTTTAAGCATTAAAAAGAAGTTAAGCAACGTTTGATCGTCACTTAACCTCTCTATTTCAATTTCAACTTATTTCGTCATCAAGTATATGTGCTATGCTTTTATAACTTTGATTTCAATTCTATCAATATCTGTGACATTGATAACATCGGACATACGGTCTTCTTGTAACTTTTTATCCAATTCAAATGTATACTTTCCATAGTATTTCTTTTTGACGGTAATTTTCCCTGTACTCATTTCACCGTAAAGACCATAATTATCAATAAGGTATTTTCTTAATTTAAAATCAATCTCTTTCAATGACATTGCTTCTTTATCTATTTTAAATGGGAAAAAGTCATAATCATATTCACCAATATGATCTGCTTTAATAACTCTTGCTTCTGCTATTAGGTCGACAGCTTTATCGTTTGCACTCGTGATACCCCCAATAGAGTACTTTGCACCTTCAAATCTCTTATCCTCATTAACGTAAAATATATTAAGATTACGATGTACACCCGTATGATAATGTTGCTTATCTTTGCCAATTAAAGCAATATTATTAACAGAATTACCATCTATGATATTCATAAATTTAATACTTGGTTGAATGAAACTGATATAACCTGTCACATTTTTATATTCAATACTAGGTTGATTATAATAAGCTTTTAATTTTTTGCTATTTTCACTTATTACAATAGGTTTCTTTTCGGCATGAACTGGTTTTTCCGTTGTAGTGTTTACACCTGTTGCTAATATTCCTAATAACAAACTTATTTTTGCAATATTTTTCATTTTCATAGTTGTATGCTCCAATCTATTATAATTAGATTGTTTTATTACGTAATTTGAACCATACACCCATATTATAGGAGCTGTATTCAGATATTCACATTAACCTGTTTTTAACTATTCATAAAATATGATTAAGCTATTTAAGCAAAAGATAATGAGAACTGCGTGTGATTGTGTGTGTTGTCAGGTAACTTTGACCCTCAAAAAAAGAAGCTAAGCAACAGTACGTCGCTTAACTTCCATAGTTTCCATAACAAGCACTATTCAACATAGCGTTTTGCTATTAGAATGTATTATTTAATTTCTACTAGAATTTTATTAATCTTAGTGCCGTCGATTGACTCACCCATACGTTCTTTTTCAAGTTTTTGACTTAAATCGATAGTATGTGTTGTGCCATCATTCATTGTAATTGTAATTTGACCTTGTTTAAGACCATTTGAATACAAGCCACTTTGACTAATTAATTGCTTTCTTAATTTAAAATCAAGTTCTTTTAGTGATATGTCTTCTTTATAAATTTGGTAATAAATTGTTTGTGCATCTTCATTGCCTTTCTTGATTTCAAGGATTGGTGTGTGTATATAGTCAATAAAAGGTTGACTGTTTGTTTTTGTTACGCCACCAATTGAGTAATTCGCAGCTTGCCTACTGTCACCTTCCCTAACGACAAATATATCTAGACCTGGATTATTTCCTTCTTTAAATTTATCTTTATCCGGACCTAGTAACGATATTTGATAATACTGATGATCTCTTGCGACTTCCATATAATCTTTACCATTTTCAGTATATTTATATCCAGTCACATTTTTACGCTCGAAAAATGGTTTATTATAATAGTGTTTCAACTCTGATTCACTTTGTTGTTTTACTTCTGTTTTCGCTTGTACTGATTGTGTATTCGACGTAATTACACCTGTTGCTAACATTCCCAATGCCAAACTTGCTTTTGCTATCGCTTTAAATTTCATAATTTTTAGCCCCAATCTATTTAAATTTGATTTTTCAATTACGTAATATGAACAATCTACCTATATTATATTGAGGCGCTATTCCCTTTCAAATTAAACCTCATTTAACTAAACTTGAATCATTGTTAAGGTAATTAATAAAATGCTAACTGTTATTAATCAATTCTTATCCGTCGAGACTCTTTTTTATACAATTCACACTTTATACCATTTTTATTTTAAAATCTGTAAAACTTTCAGACACAAAAATGACACCATATTGTCGTAGTACCTTGTCAAATTTTTCAAAGATCAAGGTGACACATATCAACTAAAACGCGTCATTACAGTGTTTTTAACATTAATAACATATACGTATTTACTATACACGGCGATAATAAATACAGATTACAATTTTTTATAAAATCAAATGTTTTGAAAACTATCGAATAAGTATTATGTTATGTATATAAAGATTAGGAGATGAAGTGAATGAATATTATGTTAACAGGTGCTACAGGTCATTTAGGCACACATATTACAAATCAAGCCATTGCAAATCACATAGATCATTTTCACATTGGTGTTAGAAATGTTGAGAAAGTTCCAGAAGATTGGCGTGGAAAAGTTTCTGTGCGACAATTAGATTATTTTAATCAAGAAAGCATGGTAGAAGCATTTAAAGGAATGGATACCGTTGTGTTTATTCCAAGTATTATCCATCCATCATTCAAACGTATTCCTGAAGTGGAAAATTTAGTATATGCGGCAAAGCAAAGTGGCGTTGCTCATATCATTTTCATAGGTTATTACGCAGATCAGCATAATAATCCATTCCATATGAGTCCTTATTTTGGTTATGCAGCACGTCTATTGGCAACAAGTGGCATTGACTATACGTATGTAAGAATGGCAATGTACATGGATCCACTTAAACCATATTTACCAGAATTGATGAATATGCACAAACTGATTTATCCAGCTGGTGATGGTCGTATTAATTATATTACTAGAAATGATATTGCTAGAGGCGTCATTGCTATTATTAAAAATCCAGATACTTGGGGCAAACGTTATTTATTATCAGGCTACAGTTATGATATGAAAGAACTTGCTGCTATTTTATCTGAGGCATCAGGCACAGAAATTAAATATGAACCCGTTTCATTAGAGACATTTGCAAAAATGTACGATGAACCTAAAGGCTTTGGTGCATTATTGGCATCAATGTACGACGCAGGAGCAAGAGGACTATTAGACCAAGAATCCAATGATTTCCAACAATTAGTCAATGATCAACCACAGACACTACAATCATTTTTACAAGAAAATATTTAATACTAAAGGAGCGTTACAGTGAATATCATCTCGACAATTTTAGTCATATTTGTAGCAATAGAGTTTTTCTATATTATGTACCTTGAAACATTCGCAACAACTTCAAGAAAAACAAGTGAAACATTTAGTATTAGCGTTAGCAAATTGAAAGACAAAAATATTAACGTACTTTTGAAGAATCAAGGCGTATATAACGGTTTAATCGGAGTTTTGCTAATATACGGTTTGTTTATCAGCAGTAATCCAAAAGAAATATGCGCAGCTATTTTAGTGTATATCATTGGCGTTGCTATTTATGGTGGCCTTTCAAGCAATATCAGTATCTTTTTCAAACAAGGTACATTGCCAGTATTGGCACTCATATCAATGCTTTGGTAAGAATTGGTGTTTGGGGGTTTGAGCTGTAGTCTGGGGTTGAGGATTTGAGCGATTTGGGTGATTAAGGTGTGGACTTTAGACTCAGAGTATTTCAAGCAGAGGTGACAGTAGCGTTGCCTCTGTTTCCTTATAGAAAAATGATTTAATGAAGAAAACCCATATCTGTTTTAATTTTTAGTTGATAAATTCTCCATATATTAGAATGGCTACTTTATCTATTGCATCAATCCTTTATAACAAAAAAACCATGATTTCGAAATTCCCATATGGTGGGGTTCCTACTCTCATGGGTCTGTTAAATAAATATTATCACTATCAGTTTATTATTCCAATATTATTAACAATATATTTAGTCGTAAAAGGAAAAAGGACATGAGAACTTCGGTGTTGATTGGCATTACATAACGCTTCCAAACAAACCATTTGGTAACAATAAGAAACTATTTACACAACCTATTTTGTATAGTAAAATTATTTTATAATATTAAAAACAAAATGCATAAGGAGTGATTGTCATGGTACCAGAAGAAAAAGGTTCTATTACTTTGTCAAAAGAAGCAGCTATCATTTTTGCAACTGCAAAATTCAAACCATTTCAGAACAGAATTAAAAATAACCCACAAAAAAACAAATCCATTTCTTAAATTACATGAAAACAAAAATTCTTAATCATTTTATTTATAGTATTTCTGATCTCAGAAATTTAATAAAGGACAACGCCCTCTTTCATAACTATATAAGTCAAGAAACCAAGAAATCCCAAACATCTTTAAACCCTTCAATAGCACATTTCCTAAAACATAAAACAATAACAATGAACGATCAAAATTCCTTACGTACTTATGATGTGTCAGTGAGTCGTCTACACTTAATTGAACAAATTCTATGAGAATAGATATTGTTCAATTAAGAAAGTAGTCAATTTTATTATGACAAAAGAAAGAAGAACATTTAGTTCAGAGTTTAAGTTACAAGTGGTTAGATTATATGAAAATGGTAGGCTTAAGAATGAAATTATACGCGAGTATGATTTAAAACCCTCAATTTTCTCAAATTCGATAAAACAACACCAAAATACTGGATCCTTAAATCATCAAGATAATTTAAAAAGTGATGAAAAAGAGTTAATAAAATTACACAAAGAAGTTCAACATTTAAAAATGGAACATGATGTTTTAAAGCAAATTTTAGAGTTGATTTAGAAACTGAACTTTTTAAAGATACATTACTTGAAGATTCTAATTTATCTGATTATATAAAGAACCAACTTCCAACGATATGGAGAGACTAAGAAGTAGTTTAAATTTATTTAATTTCAATAAAAACTCATAATAATATTTAAGTAAGTTAGATTGCTTTTAGCATTAGGAATTCGCTTATAATTAGATGTTCAATATAGGCTTTTTTATACATACATGAACTATAAAAAGCGAATAAATAGGAGGTCATTGCAAAATTTGCTAAATACAAAATTGATGAGTTCCACCTAATAAAAATTGTTGGTTTTATAGTAACATCTATTTTCGTATTATTCATGTTAATTTCAGTGCTAATAATGCTGATATCAAAGAAGAATAAATTGATTAGGAGAACACTATTTAATGTCTAAAAATATCAATCAAGCAAATAGTAAATTAAATACGTCAAACAAAAAACTAAAACAAGCTTATTCAAAATCCGATAGTAAAAACTTGAAAGTTATATACATGCCTCATTGGCTAGAGTTTTATTCAATTGCTATACATAGCGATGTTACAAGCAATAAAAAAAGATATTATAAATCATATAGTAGAGGAACAGTGGTATATGTAAAACTAGGGAGTAATATTGGAAGTGAGTTTTCTGGTAATCATTTTTGTGTAATATTAGATAACAAAGACAATAAAGGAAAAGAAACAGTTACAATAGTTCCACTTTCTTCCAAAGGTAATAAAAATTATTTGAAGTTAAACGAATCGGTGCTAAATCTAACAGCAACAGATTTAAAAAAACAGATTATCGATATCAGTAGTAAAGTACAAGCATTAGCCCAAAAATATAGAGATATTGACATTAAACTTAGCACAGAAGATAAAAAGCTTTTGTCTAACTTAAATCAAAAAGCTAATGAACTGTATAGAGTGATAGGTGTTTATTCCAAGCACAAAGGGAAAGATACATACGTTAATATATCAGCAATTACAACAATAAGCAAAAGACGTATAAGCAAAATAAATGATTCTGATCCTACTGGAACGATAATAATTTCAGAAGATGACATGAATGAAATCGAAAAGCAATTAAAGATAAAGTTCTTTTCTAATTGAATTGTAATATTACATCTGATATAATTGATTTACAAATTCCCGGTAACCATTCCGGCTTCATTCTCTTGAAGAATGACATATTCTCAGCGTTTTAGCTGAAGGTCAGATGATACGTCATCTGGCCTCTTTTTTTATATAAATGCCCTTTAAGTGAAATATACAACAATCTGCAACCAATATAGACATCACAAAACACACAATAAATTACACAATGTGTTATAAGCCACATGTCACTATTATCGTAGCTAGCTGAGTCACTCAAAACGAATACGGAACGCGTTGGTTATTCCAATCATAATATTACTCTTCAAATACACAGCCCTGTATCCGAGTAAATGGATAGAGATTTGAACAAATGAAAACAATCAAATAATGGAAAGGATAAAATATTATGCACAACAAAAATGAATTCAACAAAAAACTGAAAGATTTTATAGGTAGCGATAAACGGATGGCTTTAGTAAAGGGTTATATTAACGAGTATAAATTAACAACTGTTTTAAGAGCTTTAAATAATTCCGATTACACAAAAGGGACGATACACACTCGTTCAATAGGCAACCTAAAACAAATAGTAGATAATCGAATTATTCCTAAAAATATAACTCAAAACACAATCTTCAAATTGAGTAATTTAACCTTAGAGGTTAACCTCTATGAAAGAAACACAATTTATCACGGAGACTTTGCTATTTACTATCCTGTAGAATCTGCTCTAATAATAGAAACAGATACTCCTAGGCTAATTAATCATATAAATAACAACCCAGTCCAAAAAATATTTATAATAACAACAAATGACTGGAGCTTTAATACACTTGAATTAGAAAAAATAGTAGACGAAACTATAATTTATGATTTAAAACAAGAAGATCCTAAACAATATGAAATTTTATATAAAAATAAACACGGAAAATTGCCTTATTGATGAATTAAAACGCAAACTTAGAACACCTTACCCCTTTTCCGTCCTTATTGTAATTTTCCTACTACTCAAATTAAAAACCACCCGTGCAAACAGGTGGTTTTATTAAATATAATTATTCCCACTCAATTGTGCTTGGTGGTTTTGATGTAATGTCATAGACTACGCGGTTAACGTGGTCTACTTCGTTTACGATACGACTTGAAATCTTTTGTAAGACTTCCCAATCGATGCGTGCAAAGTCACTTGTCATGCCGTCGATAGATGTTACTGCACGGATACCTACTGTGTGATCATACGTACGGTAGTCTCCCATAACACCTACTGATTGAATGTTTGGTAACACTGTGAAGTATTGCCAAATTTCTCTTTCAAGACCTTCTTCTCTAATCACTTGGCGTAAAATTGCGTCTGATTCTCTAACGATTTCTAGTTTATCTTCAGTAATTTCTCCAAGTACACGAATACCAAGACCAGGTCCTGGGAATGGTTGTCTCCACACTAAATGTTCTGGAATACCTAACTCAATACCTAATTTACGTACTTCATCTTTAAACAATGTATTGATTGGTTCGATTAATTCGAATTCCATGTCTTCTGGTAATCCACCAACATTGTGATGTGATTTGATTGTTTGTGCTGTCTTAGTACCTGATTCGATGACATCTGTATATAGTGTTCCTTGCGCAAGGAAGTCTACACCTTTAAGTTTTGATGCTTCATCATCAAACACATATACAAATTCATTACCAATGATTTTACGTTTTTGTTCAGGATCTGAAACACCTTTTAATTTATTCATAAAGCGATCTTTCGCATTAACACGAATAATATTCATGTTGAAACCTTCACCGAATTGCTCCATAACCATGTCGCCTTCACCTTTACGAAGTAAGCCATGGTCTACAAAGATACATGTTAGTTGATCACCAATTGCTTTATGCAATAGTACAGCTACAACAGATGAATCTACGCCGCCACTCATCGCACATAATACACGACGGTCTCCTACGCGTTGACGAATCTTTTCAATTTCTATTTCGATAAAGTTTTCCATTGTCCATTGACCTTTACAATCACAAACACGACGGACAAAATTATTTAATAAATCATTACCATATTCTGTATGACGTACTTCTGGATGGAATTGAACACCATAAATGCGACGTTTCTTATCTTCGATTGCTGCATAGTCTGTGCTTGGGCTATCAGCGATAACTTCAAAGCCTTCTGGAATTTCAATAACTTTATCAGAATGGCTCATCCAAACAGTTTGTTCTGCTGGTAAGCCAGCGAATAACTCATCTGACTTCGCATTAATGATTGCTTTACCGTATTCACGTTCATTGGCACGTTCAACTTTACCACCTAATAATTTAGTAGTTAATTGCATGCCGTAACAAATACCAAGTACTGGAATTCCTAAATTATATATTTCCGGATCAATTGTAAATGAACCTTCTTCATAAACTGAATTTGGACCACCTGATAAGATGATACCTTTTGGATTCATTTTCTTAATTTCTTCAATTGAAATTTCATGATCGTGTAATTCACTATAAACGCCCATTTCACGAATTCGGCGTGTAATTAATTGGTTGTATTGGCTACCAAAGTCTAAGACAAGGATTAACTCTTGTTCTTTTGCCATTTCCATATTTGTCGTTCTCCTTTATCTTAATTAGAATGAGTAGTTCGGTGATTCTTTCGTAATTTGAATATTATGTGGATGGCTTTCTGCTAAACCAGCAGGACCCATACGCGTAAATTGTGCTTCTTCGCGTAATTCTCTTAAATCGTGTGAACCAGTATAACCCATACCAGCACGCACACCGCCCATTAATTGGTAAATTGTATCTTGTAACGCACCTTTATATGCCGTACGTCCTTCGATACCTTCAGGAACAAATTTCTTAGGCGCTTTGTCCTCTTGGAAGTAACGGTCGTTTGAACCTTTTTCCATCGCACCTAAAGAGCCCATACCACGGTATACTTTATATTGTCTACCTTGGAAAATTTCTGTTGCGCCTGGGCTTTCTTCAGTACCTGCTAATAAGCTACCTAACATAACCGCATGTCCACCAGCAGCTAATGCTTTAATGATATCTCCTGAGAATTTAATACCGCCATCAGCAATGATAGCTTTACCATGTTTGCGTGCTTCAGTTGCACAATCATAAATTGCTGTAATTTGTGGTACACCAACACCTGCTACAACACGTGTCGTACAAATTGAACCTGGGCCAATACCAACTTTAACAATATCTGCACCCGCTTCAAATAAATCTTTTGTTGCTTCTGCGGTTGCTACGTTACCTGCTACTAATGTGATTTCTGGGTAAGTCTTCTTAATATGTTTCATTTGATCGATAACGCCTTTAGAGTGACCATGTGCTGTATCGATAACTAAGACATCCACACCTGCTTCGACTAATTTTTGAGCACGAATATCAGTGTCTTTTGAAATACCGATTGCTGCGGCTACAAGTAGACGACCATGTTCATCTTTTGCTGCATTAGGGAATTCGATAACTTTTTCAATATCTTTAATAGTAATAAGACCTTCTAGACGTCCGTCTTTAACTAATGGTAACTTTTCAATCTTATGTTTTTGGAGAATTTTTTCTGCTTCTTCAAGTGTTGTATTCACTGGAGCTGTAATTAAATTTTCTTGTGTCATTACATCTACAATTTTAATTGAGAAGTCTTCAATAAAACGTAAGTCGCGGTTTGTTAAAATACCTACTAAGTTGCGATCTTCTTTATTATCAACAATTGGTACACCTGAAATACGGTATTTACCCATTAATGCTTCCGCTTCATAAACACTTTCTTCTGGTGTTAAGAAAAATGGGTTTGAAATGACACCATTTTCTGAGCGTTTTACTTTTTGAACTTCGTCCGCTTGTTCTTCAACGCCCATATTTTTATGAATAACACCTAAACCACCTTGACGAGCCATAGCAATCGCCATTTTAGATTCAGTTACAGTATCCATACCAGCAGAAATAACTGGAATATTTAATTTAACTTTGTCTGATAATTGTACGCTTAAATCAACGTCTTTCGGTAAAATATCAGATTGTGCTGGAATTAATAACACATCATCAAACGTTAATGATTCTTTTGCAAATTTACTTTCCCACATTAAAAACAGCCTCCATTTTTCAAATTAATTAGTTATATTATTTCACATTTTCTTCCGTTTGTTTATACTTTATTCCATTAAAAAAGAAATTAAGAATAATTGCAGAGATTGCGCCTAAAACAATTCCGTTTTGAGTCAACCATGCAAATTGTTCACCTAAACCTTTAAATGCTTGTGGTACAGCGCTTATACCAGTACCTAATCCTACTGACACAGCGATAATTAATAAATTGTTTTGATTTTTAAAATCGATATGTCCTAATATACTAACACCATATGCCATTACCATGCCAAACATAGCTATCATCGCACCGCCCAACACAGGTAGCGGTATGATATTTGCTAATGCACCAAGCTTAGGTATACAACCACATATAAGTAATAACACGACCATGCCGTATATAACATTGTTTTTCTTAGCGCCGGATAAAGAAACAAGTCCTACATTTTGCGAATAGGCTGTATACGGAAATGAATTGAATATAGAACCTAACACTATCGCTAGACCTTCCGCAGTATAACCTTTACGAAAATCTTTTCTTTCTAACTTCTTACCGGTAATTTCACTTAGCGCATGATAGACACCTGTCGACTCAATTAAACTAACGATAGCTACAATAAAGAACACTAACGTCGATGTCACATCAAAGCTAAATCCTGAGAATCTAAACGGCACTGGGATGCCTAACCAACCGGCATGATTGACTTGATTAATATCGACCATCCCAAGTAAGCCAGCACCTATCGTTCCTAAAACGAGTCCAATTAATATGGCAATACTTTTAATAAATCCAGTTGTGAATCTTTGTAAAACAAGAATAATGATTAATGTCATTAAACCTAACAAAATGTTCTTAACATCTCCATAGTCCTTTGCACCTTGACCTCCAGCTAAGTAATTCATTGCTACTGGCATTAAATTGATACCAATGATAGTAACAACACTACCCGTTACTACTGGTGGGAAGAATTTTACAAGATGTGAAAAGAAAGGCGCGATGATAATAACTAATATCCCTGATAAAAACAGCGAACCGTAAAGTACATCTATTCCTTTCGTTTGACCAATTAAAATCATGGGCGCAACAGCCGTGAATGTACATCCAAGAACGATTGGTAATCCTGTTCCTGTTACTTTATTGGCTTGTAAAAATGTGGCAACTCCACACATAAATATATCTACTGTAACTAAGTAAGCGATTTGTTCAGGCGTAAACTTCAAACTTGTACCAACAATGATTGGAACTAAGATGGCACCTGCGTACATAGCTAAAAGATGTTGAACACTTAGGATTAAATTTTTCATTATTCTTCTCCCACCAATGTCACTTTATTTCCTTCTAGTGAAGCAACCTTGCAGAGAGAAGAAACTGTTAAACCTGCTTCTTCTAAACGTTGATGCCCATTTTGGAAACTCTTTTCAACAACAATACCAATACCAACTGTCTTAGCATTCGCTTGCTGTGCGATATCGTATAACCCTAATGAAGCATCACCATTTGCTAAAAAGTCATCGATGATGAGTACAGTATCTTCTTCTGATAAAAATTCTTTTGAAACAATGACCGTACTTGTTTTATTTTTAGTAAATGAATGAATAGATGTTTCATAATAACCATCCGTCAAAGTGCTAGGTTTTGCTTTTTTCGCAAATAAACATGGCACATCAAAATGCAGTGCAGCCATGATTGCAGGTGCGATACCGGAAGCTTCAATGGTTAAGATTTTAGTAATCCCTTTATCTTTAAATTGCTCGTAAAAAGTGCGACCAACTTCATTCATTAACTTTGCATCAATTTGATGATTTAAAAATCCATCGACTTTTAAAATCTTCTCATCAATGACAACGCCGTCTTCCTTTACTTTTTGTCCTAGTAACTCCACTCTTAAAACCTCCTCAGATTTGTGTGAAACATTTTGCTCTTAAATTGGTGCTAGATACAAAAAAATCCCCAAACTAAATAATAGTTTCAGGGTTTATGAGTGAACGAACATGCATCACGTATTGGTCATGCAATCAATGTAAAAGAAGTTTCATCAAATAAACTGTGACCATCATATAAAATGATATAAATCACCCATCATGGTTACAATTTAATGGCTGAAGCTACTCCTAGTATTGTGTTGTTACTCATAGTCATGTCGTTCAAGGCAACATGGTAGAAACTTCTAAAGCCATATTCTTTAGATTATATGAGTTTATGTAAATTATTTAACGATAATAGCAAATTTTCGGCATTTTTTCAATAACTGCTTAGGTAATCTTTTAATAGTTTTATAAATGTACAGAGACGTTTAATGCGAATGAAGACTTATAACTTAATAATGTAAGGGTTTTACTTTATAATAAGAAGGGTAAAAGATTAAATAAACAAATTTTTAAAGGGGCGACAACTATGGCAGATATTACTGTAGTAAATGACACTGGCGAATTATACAACGTAATCAATCAAAAGAAATCTGAAGGTTATTTAGAATCAGAGCTAACAATTATTAGTAAAAGTAAATTACACCTAAATGACTTACATGACTCTGAAATCTCCCTTATCTCAACAAGTGGAACATTTAGTGATAGAATGACTAAACTGTTAACAGGAGAAGATGGTGAACATGCAGTTTTATCACGCTACAACTTAGCGCCTGATGAATTAGAAAAATATAAACAGCTTATTTTAGACGATAAAATGTTAGTTGTAGCGGTTCGTGACAAATCATCACATCAAGAAGTGCAAGAAAATAATTCAGCTTATGAAGAGCTTGATATTACACATTTTGCTGAAGCATCTAAAGGTCCCAAAGCTTAGTTATCACACTGAATTCAAAATGAGATTACTGTACTGTCTAATTTAAGATAGTGCAGTTTTTTATACCATTTAAAAGTTTATGAACAGTCTTTTACACCAGGCGATTATGCTATAATATTATTTAAATTGGGGAGGTGTTCTTATGGAATTTAAAACCATTCAATCTGTCAAAGATCCACATTACAACGAAGCACTTAAACTTTACGATACTAAGTTAAATTTATCTTTAACTGAAGATAAACGTATCATCAAACGCTCATTAGAAAACAACAAAACTGAAAACGATTATGTCTTTATAGTAGGCTTAGAAAACGATGTTGTTGTCAGTCTAGCAACTGCACATTATGAAGCCACAACCAATTCAGCATTTTTAATTTATTTATTCGCAAAAGACCTACCCAACCATGATGAGTTAATGACACAAACATTACATCAAATTGAACATGAACTAAACTTATTATCAAACCTTGTTCATTCTAGAAGTATTAACTTTTTAATGATGGAAGTCCCTAAAGAACCTGCAGATTTAACACAAGATAATGGGCTCATTATTGAACACCGTAGACAGTTTTTATACGAACATCATTTTGAAAGACAAACTGAAATTGATTACATTCATCCAACTAATGATGGTCACACTAAAAAAGTGGACTTATTTTTAAAGAAAAATATTAAACTGACAAAGGATATCTACGGTACAAGTGTTAAATCAAATTATATTTTGAAGTATGTATTTGCAAATGGTATCGCACGTGAAATTATTTATGCTTTATTAGAAGAAATGGATTTACGTAAACCATTTTAAACAAACTTGAAATCACTAACAATAACGTTTAAACTATGTATGAAGCAAGACTGACGTTTCACTGCCCGTAGACAAACGTCAGTATACATAAAGTATATGCAGAAAGGACTTTAAAGTATGTTAACTAAAGAATTTGCACAACGCGTAGAACTAAGTGAGAAGCAAGTCCGTAAAATTGTTCAACATTTAGAAGAACGTGGTTACCAACTAAGCAAGACTGAATATCGTGGTCGTGAAGCAACTGATTTCAAAGAAGAAGATATCGAGCTTTTCAAAGACATTGCCGACAAAGTAAAACAAACAAATAGTTATGATCTAGCGTTTGATGAATTAGAAAAAGAAAAAGACTTCCTGCAAGTCATTGTCAAAAACGATGACAAAAACTTACCTACTAATCAAAATGTCGCTCAACTAGTAGAAGATTTACGTCTAGAAATCCAGAAAATGCGCGAAGAACGTCACCTACTTGGTCAAATGATGAATCAAGTACATCAGCAACAACAAGAATTAAAAGAACTTCAAAATCAACTTACAACTAAAATCGATTCAAATAGTGAATCCTTAAAAGCCATCCAAACATCACAAGAGGCTATCCAAGAAGCACAAGCATCTCAAGCTAAAGTATTGGCTGAATCAACAAATAAAGTTGAAAGTAATGCTGTTACTGAAGATAAAGCTGACAGCAAAGATTCAAAGGTTGCTGGAGTGAATACATCAACAGACGCCAAGACGGATACTAAAGCAGAAAATGCAGGCGATGGCACCGCTACTAAAGTAGATAAAGAGGATCAAATTTCTGCAACTGAAGCAATTGAAAAAGCCAGCGTTGAGCAGTCTAAAAATGACAAAGCAGCTGAGACTTCAAATAAAGAAGCTACAGTAGATGCAGAAGCGCAACATGATGCTGAACAACAAGTAGCAGAAGCCCATGCAGAAGCTTCTAAACAAGCTACTTCGAACGATTCATTGGAAGCGAAAGCAGAAAATGACAGCAAAGCTTCACAGGCTGAAATGGCAGAACCTAAACCTCAAGAAGAGAAAAAAGGTTTCTTCGCACGTTTATTCAACCTGTAAACTTGTGATTTGAACACAAGTTTAAGACTCAGTAATATATATTTCTATGATTTAAAAACTGATCTTTTATAAACCTATAGAACTGTAATTTATTTTCAAATTTAATACTCAATTCATAAAACCTGAAACAAGCTGATATACTCCTTTCAATATCTACTTTTAAGAGAGCATATCAAACTAATTTGTTTCAGGTTTTTTAATTATTCATTATGATTAATATTGAATTTTGAATAAATTTTTGTAGTATGTTACTTTTAAATGGGATGGCTTCTGTGTATTCCTAAATAGATTCATCTTAATAAGCCCATTCAATTTAAATGTTTGGCTGTGTTAGTAACTGAAGAATCGCACAAGTGCACACTCATATTCACATTTACTACAAACGCCTTTTTGCTCAAACAAAAATATTTGTTTACGGTAGCTTTTGAACTACCACCTGCACACACGAACCCTCACAAGATGCTAATTTTGATTCGACAGAATTTTTTACAACGTGTTTGTTCGAAGCGTCTTTTCAAGGTTGATCATTTATTATCTTTTCATTCAATAAATATGAGGTTAGCAATTTTTATCAAACCGCCATAGCCACATCTCGATTCAAGGATACATTTGTTTTCTCATATCTTATCTCTCATGACAGTGAACGATATATATCTTTTCCAAATATTCATCACTTTTTTCCCGTTAAAATCATTTCTATTATTAACGCTTTAATGACAACTTATTTAATTTATTGCATTTAATGGCCTGCTTCATTTTCAAATATTAACTTTAATCGACTAGCTCACAACACTATTTACCCTTTCCACCTATCACTACTGAATTCAAAACGATTTGTTTACAAATTCCCTTATGCCAACGGTCGAATTTCATCATGTTTACATTTAATTGCAAATGCCCTCTTGAAATAATTTAAAATTAATATTATTCTTAGCATACTAGTCGGAATTATATTCAAAAATTTGAGGAGTGACGTTCATGAATGCTTTTCTTACACTGATCAATATTATTGTATTGGTGATTTTCATCGTAATATTGCACATGATGGCTCGTAAACATATATCTTTTGCGAAACGTGTGTTTACAGCTTTAGGGATTGGTATAGTATTCGGAGTGTTATTGCATCTTGCCTATGGCACACATTCGAATGTTATTACATCAACAAGTAACTGGTTCAACATTGTCGGACAAGGTTACGTTGCTTTGTTGCAAATGATTGTGATGCCTTTAATTTTCATTTCTATTGTCGCTGCATTCACTAAAATTCAAATCGGAGAAAAGTTTGCTAAAATTGGTAGTCTCATTTTTATCTTTTTAATCGGCACTGTCACGATTGCTGCGATTGTAGGAGTTGTGTATGCCTTGGTGTTTGGTTTAGACGCATCAACAATTAATCTTGGCAACGCTGAACAAGCACGTGGAAGCGAAATTGCTAAACAAGCAAAGGATTTAACAGCATATACGTTACCACAACAAATTTTGGAATTATTGCCTAAAAATCCATTCTTAGATTTCACTGGACAACGTGCAACTTCCACTATTGCTGTCGTGATATTTGCTTCGTTTATAGGATTTGCTTATTTACGCGTAGCACGCAAACAACCTGATCATGGTGAATTGCTTAAGCGTGCGATTGACGCTATCTATTCACTAGTAATGGCGATTGTGACGTTCGTCTTACGTTTAACGCCATACGGTGTATTATCAATTATGGCCAACACGTTATCGACAAGTGACTTTGGCGCCATTTGGACTTTAGGAAAATTCTTAATCGCATCGTACGCTGCATTAATTACGATGTATATCATTCACTTAGTTATTTTAAGCCTGTTAGGCATTAGCCCTATTCGCTATGTTAAAAAGACTTTGGAAGTATTAATCTTTGCATTCACATCACGCTCAAGCGCAGGTGCTTTACCACTGAATGTACAAACACAAACAAGACGTCTAGGCGTGCCAGAGGGTATTGCCAATTTCGCTGCGACATTTGGATTGTCGATTGGACAAAATGGTTGTGCAGGCATTTACCCTGCCATGCTTGCAATTATGGTCGCACCCGTCGCTAATGTAGAAATTGATTTACAATTTATTGTAACGTTAATCGCTGTCGTGATTATTAGTTCATTCGGCGTTGCTGGCGTCGGTGGCGGGGCTACATTTGCATCCATATTGGTGTTGTCAACGTTAAACTTGCCAGTCGCTTTAGCCGGCGTGCTCATCTCCGTTGAACCATTGATTGACATGGGTAGAACAGCATTAAACGTGAACGATTCAATGCTAGCTGGTACAGGTACCGCCAAGTTAACTAAACATTGGGACAAAGATACTTTCGAATCAAATGATAATGCTGCATTAACTTCACACTAATTCATTGCAAGAAATACCCGCCCCCTCTAGCTATACTTATCATTTTAAGCTAGAGGGGGCGGGTTATTTTGGTGTCTTGCTATCGCTGTATTAAGCCTGATTTTTGCAATTGTTCTAACATATCTAATCTTGCTTTGTTTCCTAGGAACATCTCAATTTGCTGCGACCATGTTTCTTTGCGATTCCCGTTTGTACGTTGATCATAGTACTCGCTGATTGTCTGATCGTAATCTGCCATTTGTACATACTGTGTTTCCTTATCAGCATGATACTTATTATGATGGAAGACATGGTCAAATGGTAAGCGTGGCTTGGCTGCACCATTTTCGTCATCTGCGGGTTCCCCTACTGCCATACCAAATACCGGGAAGACATAGTCAGGTAAGTCTAAAATTTCTCGAACTCGTTCAACATCATTTCTTAATGATCCTAAAAAGACAATGCCATACCCCATATCTTCAGCAGTTACCGCAATATTTTCGGCAACTAATGCTGCATCAATTGCACCTACTAGCAAACCTTCCGTTGAACCATATGCATTTTCCATATCAGTTTCAGCATGCTGATCAACTAAATGATGACGATAATAATCAATAACAAAGACGAATAAATAGCCATTTTCTACAACATAAGGTTGTCCAGAAACTTCTCGTAAATTTTCTTTAATCTTCTCATCGTCGATACCAATAATTGAGTATGCTTGTAGGAAACTTGACGTCGAAGCGCTTTGTCCAGCTTCTACCAATTTCCTAACAACATCTTCACTTAAAGGTCTATTCTTAAATTTTCTAACAGAATGATGCTTTTTCACAAGATTATATACATGATCTGACACGTTACCCACTCCTCGATATTTTACAATTAATTAAAAATCTTCATATCGCAATTGTACACGTCCAAACTTTTTTATAGCAATTATTTGCTTATAAGTTAATAATTGAACTTTTAAAAATATTGTCTTGCACTTAAAAAATCCAGTTTCTCACGCATTACCTTCATCCATCTCGAACAAATATTCTCACACCATTATCAATAAGGTTGACTTAGTTGAGAATACAAATCTTCTTTTTTTACATTTTTTACATTAAAATCAAGATATTAAATATAGACACAACCTTTTAAATCATCGACTACAAAATCCATTATCAAAGCACTTTATATTATCTTTCTTTATTTTAAAAGTAATCGTTCACTTTACAAAGTTATCCAGTTGACTATTCTGGATCAAAATGTAATAATGCTAACTAAGAGATTAGAATTATTATAATTAAGCACAATCAATTGATAGTTCTAATTCATACTTAAATTCTTAGGAGGAAGATATTTATGTCATTAATTAACAAAGAAATCTTACCATTTACAGCGCAAGCTTTCGATCCAAAAAAAGATCAATTTAAAGAAGTTACACAAGAAGATTTAAAAGGTTCTTGGAGCGTAGTATGCTTCTATCCTGCTGACTTCTCATTCGTTTGTCCAACTGAATTAGAAGACTTACAAAACCAATATGAAGAATTACAAAAATTAGGCGTAAATGTATTCTCAGTATCAACTGATACTCACTTCGTACACAAAGCATGGCATGACCATTCAGATGCAATTAGCAAAATCACTTACACTATGATTGGTGACCCATCACAAACAATCACTCGTAATTTTGATGTATTAGATGAAGCTACTGGTTTAGCTCAACGTGGTACATTCATTATCGACCCAGACGGTGTTGTACAAGCATCTGAAATTAACGCTGACGGAATTGGCCGTGACGCTAGTACATTATCTCACAAAATCAAAGCAGCTCAATATGTTCGTAAAAACCCTGGCGAAGTATGCCCAGCTAAATGGGAAGAAGGCGCTAAAACATTGCAACCTGGTTTAGATTTAGTAGGTAAAATCTAAGGAGGCATTACAACCATGCTTAATGCTGATTTAAAACAACAACTTAAACAACTATTAGAACTAATGGAGGGCAACGTTGAATTCGTTGCCAGCCTTGGTTCAGATGATAAATCTAAGGAACTCAAAGAATTATTAACAGAAATTTCTGATATGTCACCTAGACTTTCACTTTCTGAAAAGTCTTTAAAACGTACACCAAGTTTCTCAGTCAATCGTCCTGGCGAAGAAACAGGTGTAACATTTGCAGGTATTCCATTAGGTCACGAGTTTAACTCACTTGTTTTAGCAATTTTACAGGTTAGTGGTCGTGCACCTAAAGAAAAACAGTCAATCATTGACCAAATTAAAAACTTAGAAGGTTCATTCCATTTTGAAACATTCATTAGTTTAACGTGTCAAAAATGTCCTGATGTCGTTCAAGCACTTAACTTAATGAGTGTGATCAACCCTAACATCACGCATTCTATGATTGATGGTGCAGTGTTCCGTGAAGAATCTGAAAACATCATGGCAGTCCCTGCTGTCTTTTTAAATGGCGAAGAATTTGGCAATGGTCGTATGACAATCCAAGATATTCTTTCGAAACTAGGCAGTACGGCAGATGCATCTGAGTTTGAAAATAAAGAACCTTATGATGTCTTAATCGTTGGTGGTGGTCCTGCTAGTGGTAGTGCAGCGATTTACACAGCACGTAAAGGTTTACGTACTGGTATAGTTGCTGATCGTATCGGTGGCCAAGTTAATGATACTGCTGGTATTGAGAACTTCATTACTGTTAAAGAAACAACTGGTTCTGAATTTTCTTCTAACTTAACAGCGCACATTGATCAATATGACATTGATGCAATGACAGGTATACGTGCTACAGATATCGAAAAGACTGACGAAGCAATTAAAGTTACATTAGAAAACGGTGCTATCTTAGAAAGTAAAACAGTCATTATCGCTACTGGTGCAGGTTGGCGTAAGCTAAACATTCCAGGTGAAGAGCAATTGATTAATAAAGGTGTTGCATTCTGCCCTCACTGTGACGGACCTCTATTTGAAAATAAAGACGTAGCAGTTATCGGTGGCGGTAACTCTGGGGTTGAAGCAGCAATTGACCTTGCTGGTATCGTTAATCATGTTACATTATTCGAATTCGCTAGCGAATTAAAAGCAGACAACGTGTTACAAGATCGTTTACGTTCTTTATCAAATGTTGATATCAAAACAAATGCCAAAACTACTGAAGTTGTCGGAGAAGACCATGTTACAGGTATACGTTACGAAGACATGAGCACCGGCGAAGAACATCTACTTAACTTAGATGGTATCTTTGTTCAAATTGGTTTACTTCCAAACACATCATGGTTAAAAGATGCTGTTGAATTAAACGAACGTGGTGAAATTGTTATTGATCGTAACAATAATACGAATGTTCCTGGTATATTCGCAGCTGGCGATGTAACAGATCAGAAGAACAAACAAATTATTATTTCAATGGGCGCTGGTGCAAATGCAGCATTAAATGCCTTTGACTATATTATCAGAAACTAAAGTTTTCACAGTTTCATTGACAGTATCTTACATTTGTTAAGATGCTGTTTTTTTTATCCTGGCATAAATTCATGTTATGATAAACTTAATATATACAGCGAGATATGCGATAATGCTTAAAGTATGTACCTCTCGCAAACAAATTAATATGAAAAATGATATCGAGAAGGAAAAGTCTGTGAATGAAATCATTATGCTTTTACGTACGATACCTACGTCTAAATTAGTACAACCAATTATGCAGTTATTTATAGATAATGCTATCCTTAACGCCGTTCAAAACGACGCATTATTGATAGAAAAAGCAACTCATGCACGTAATTATTTACGTCTATGGTCATTGCAAGGTCATCGTGACATTCCAAACTAATTCAACGTTACTCTATTAAACATGAATACATATTTTTTCAATTAAAGATAAACTAAGGAGTTATATTACATTATGAAAAAGAGATTACTACTAAGTACATTTTTAGCATCGACATTAATTCTTACAGGTTGCGCGTCCGATCAATCTGATAACGAAGATCATCACACAAGTACTGGCATCCATGCACCTAAAAGCGCTAAAAAATTAGAAACAAAAGATATCTTTAACTCAGATAAGAAAAATAGTGATATTAGTGATGCAGAGATGAAGCAAGCTATAGAAAAGTATTTGTCTGTAAATAGCGATATACTTGATAACAAATATATAATGCAACATAAACTAGATAAACAAATTGACAGTCAAACAAAAGTGACTGAAAAACAAGCAGAAACACTTAGTCACTTATCTAACTTAGCTGTTAAAAATGATTTGCATTTCAAGAAATTTGTCACTGAAAACAATATTCCTAAAGAATATAAGAAACCCGTTGAATTAATGATGAATTACTTCAAAGCTTTAAATAGTACAATCGCCAATGTTGATGAAGATATTGAAAAGCTTAGCTATCAACCGCAAAATAAAATCAATGTTGTCGATGTGCCAACAAAATATGCCGGTGATGTTAATAAAAAGCAACAAGATAAAATTAAAGATTTCTTAAAATCTAAAGGTATCAAGAGTGATGTTATCGATAAATAACTGAATGCCATTATTGCGACATGTAACACATCATTACATGAGCTTTAATTCATGACAATTCTTTATCTTTAAAAGTGACTAATCATTAAAACAATACATTTTAACCAATACCATACCATTTTGGGAGTGGGACAGAAATGATATTTTCGCAAAATTTATTTCGTCGTCCCACCCCGGCAAGGTTGACTAGAATTGAAAAAAGCTTGTTACAAGCGCATTTTCGTTCAGTCAACTACTGCCAATATAACTTCGTAGAGCATAGAACATTGATTTATGTCCCAGCCTGTTTTTTATTGGTTTTAAATTCTCTATCCATCCTAAAATCCCCATTAGTTGACGCATTTGACTATATCCCTAACATATTCCATACTTATATTGACTCTATAAACAAAGGATGGTCATGATGAAAGTTCGAATTACTTTTATTATTTTAGCAATTTTATCGACGATTGTTTGCTTGTTCTTAGCAGCAATGCATCCAACAGGACCAAACACAGTAACTTTTGAACAGCCATATTTATTCACCCTCAACATCATTATAATGGTATTAGTCGCATTACCTTCACTTGTTTTAGCTATATATGATTATATGAGTTTTAGAATTTCTTCTGCTATTTTACAATTTCTAGGGGCTATCTCTTGGTTCTTTTTATCATTGATATTATCGCTCACACAATTTACACCTTTTACATTAGCGTCATTTATAACTTCAATTATTTTGTTCGTAAGCGCAATTATCACATTAGCTATTGGTGGTAAGTCTTTTGATAAGAATGATTCCCATTAAATTCCAAATGCAAAAAGGTTCTGAAGGCCGCTATAAAACACAGCTTTTCAGAACCTCTATACTTCTATTCAATGATATATGGTTTGCAATTTTCAACTTTTAAATCCACAGCTTCTTCCCGTGAAACGTTATTAAAATAAACCATTAAACAACGAATGACAACTTGATGTGCAACAATGACGATATCATCTTTTTGTGTATCTTCATTGACAACATGATTCATAAAATGTTCGACGCGTTGATATACATCTTCATAACTTTCTCCTTCAGGCGCTTTTTGTGAAAAACTATGACGAAAGTCTTTAAAGTTTGGATCATTGAAATATTTTTCATATTTCGGATTCGCACTGATTTCATCTTTATATTCACCCTCAAATACGCCAAGTGAACGTTCTCTTAATAGAGGCGTAGTCGTTGATGCAATGTCATATGAAAAAATATGTTCAAACGTTTGCTGTGTTCTTAATAAGTCTGAAACATATACATGTTTAATCTGTTTCTCTTTAAAATAATCACATAAATCGTCTGCACTTTTTATGCCAGTATCCGTTAACGGCACATCTAATTGTCCACAAAAATAAGATCTAAAATGTTTATTATCATAATTCGATTTTGATTCGCCATGTCTAACTAAATAAATCGTCATAATATTACTCCTCACCTTATGTATTTCATATCTACCATAACACTTTGACTACTAATTCGATATCAATCTTAATATTCTATTCTAAAAAAATAATTAATTCATATTTTAAATTAATGACTCTAAAAATAGTATTGTCTTTAATCAAGTGATGTGTTACTATATGGATGTAGTTCTTAAATGACTACACAGTCTTTTATATTCATGAACATAATACTCCTGGATGGCGCAACCCAACGTCATCCTTTTTTTATTTGTCAAATACTCGCTTTTTTATTTCCAACCTCTCCTCATGTTAATTTATTACTTTTCAATCCTATCTTACCTACATTTTCAAATATTATAATACATATTGACCATTTTCACGCAAATAAAAAAGATGACAACTGAATGCCATCTTGATTTCAATTCAACCTAAGTTGAATATTTTATTTTTTACGAACAGCTCTTAAAATTAAAGTTACCAGTGCAATTAAGATAATTGAACCAATTAAAGCTGGTAAGATGTAAATGCTTCCTAGTTCAGGACCCCAATGTCCTAATAATGTTCCACCTAACCATGATCCAATAATACCTGCGATAATATTACCTAAAATACCACCTGGGATATCTTTACCCATAATAGCACCAGCAGCCCATCCAATTAAGCCACCGACAATTAACATTCCAATAAATCCAAACATAATTTTCAGTCTCCTTTTTCTATTTATTTTGCGTTATTCTAAGTAGTACCCGTTATTAGACTTTCTAAAACAAATTCAATTATTTTTATCTAAATATTTTTCAAAGTAGTAATTGAATATCAATTTTATTCAATGTAGCTATCGTTATTTAAAGTCTCTGTACCGGTAATATCATATACATTATTTTTTCTGGCGAATTCATAGCTTGATTATTTTATGTTATAGGACTAGAATATACACATATTATTAGAGCATCTTTGAATTTTAAATCAAGAAGCGAGGTTAATGAACAATGAATATGCATATTTTATATAACTTACGAACTAAACATAATTTAGAAATTGACGAATTAGCACAACAATTAAATGAGAAATATGGTACTAAATATGAAGCACATCAAATTTGGGAATGGGAGAATCATCACCATGAACCTAAATTTAAAGATGCCATGCATTTAGCTGATTTCTTTGATGCACCATATGAAATGTTTTTAGAAAGTAAGGTTAAAGAATATCAGAAACATTTAGAAGAAGTCGATATTCGCATGGATAAATAGATGCAAATAAACCCTCACAACACGTTTGGCATATATCCTTTCAAATCTATACTGGATATATTACATTGCGTTGTGAGGGTATTTTAATAATTAATATGAATTAAGACATGTTATTATCATTAGTATTACGACATATTTTAGTGATCTTGCTCACTCTTTAATACTTTACCGTTTTTAGCATCAACAGTAACTTCTTGTTTTTTATTACCTTTTTTCAAATCGATATTGTAAACAAGTTTTCCATCATCTTTTTCAAGTGACCATTCTTTAATATCACCATCAAATTCTTTTTGTCCTTCTTTAATGGCTTTTTTGTAATCTATAGCATCGCTATATTTAAAGTTATCATTTTCATTCACTGTATCTTCTTTTTCAGTCTTTTTGTTAATCACTTTTTTATTTTTATCAGCAACAAGTACTTCTGACTCTTCACCAGATTTTTGTTGCGTCACTTTATAAGCCCATTCACCATTAGAATTTTCAAATGAAATTCCTTTCAACTTTTGGCCTTTGTAAGTTTCTTCAGCTTTTTTCACAGCATCTTCTGGGCTTGTTTTAACATCTTTTAATGCAATAACATCTTTTGTTGTATTAGTGTCTTGATTAGTATTTGACTCTGTTGATTTTGTTTCATCTTTTGGAGTATCATTGCCACATGCAGTAAGCACCACCGCTGACATTGATAACACTGCTAATGATTTTAATTTCATAATATCACTCTCTCTTCCTTTTTTTGAAACTCATAACAAAAGCTTATATGCTATATAGATTGTATTACCCCTTGTTTTTAATTCTATTCATAATTATTACAAATTTTTTTAAATTACTCTTCATGTGTCACTTCATTTCGTACTCATCTTTAAAATGAACCATGTAATATAAACCCGTTATTATCGCCTCAATTTGGCTAATGCTTTCTTTGGTACTTCTTCCTTTTCAACTTCTTCAAAAGTTTCTACATGATGACCTTTATGTGTAAATTTCAAGTATCTATGCGGTTTAACATCAAATGTAGCAGTATACATTAATTGCGTCTCTTCCCCTTATTTATTAAAAGCACTTTGACTATAACTTAGGAGTTGATCATCCATTCTAGTAGACACCTCTGTCGTTTTAACATAAGAAACATCTTCCTTTACTAATGGGTTAAATTGATCTGTTATACCATGAGAGTCTATTGTTTTTAAAATGAATAAAGCAGCATAAGCGCCAATGATAGTAAGTGCAAGATATGTTATTGTTTTTAAAATCGTTTTCAAAAGATCACCTCTGACAAAATATAAAATAGGATGTCTCTGAAAACAACTTACATAATTGTAATTAAAATGTAAGTCTTAGGAGAAAATGATGGTATTTGAATCTGAAAGATACGAATCGTTTTTAAACTAAGTTATTTTATAGAGACTTTATTATGGAATTGAAAGAAGATAATTTTAAAGTTGTCGAATGTAAAAACATATTGATTAACCATAAAAGAGAAAATATTTTTGTAGATTTCGGCATAAACGTCATTAAAGAATTTTCTATATGATGGTGCTAATCATAACAAAGAAAGCTAGGCACCTTTAGATACCTAACTTTCAAAGTATTAGCGATAAAACACTGTATATACTAATTTAACTTAATTTCAAACTTGTTCAATGTCATTAACACTTTTCACAAGTTCGAAAGTTACATTTTTTATATCATCAGTATTAATTTCTACATTTTCCCTATTCTTTTGTAACTCTTTATGCGACTCTAATGTATATTTACCACCATCTTTTGTATTTATGACGATGTTACCTTTAGGCAAATGTTCTCCCATATACAAGCCATAGGAAATATGAGCAAATCTTATGATATGATCCAATTCTTTTAAAGTGACAACTTCTTTATTAAGAGTAATGTTCCTCTTAGGTGTATACACTCTGCCAGCAACTGTGTATGTACCTTCTAAATGTATGCGAACTTGATTTTCATTTAAAGGTCTCTCTGAATAAACCCAATTCCTAGATTTATTAGATTTTCCATTTATTGAATTTTTACTGTATCTATCGTACAGTTTTTTAACCAAAGCTTTTTCCGAATTATTTGGTACTTCTTCAACTTTTTGTAATTGTTTATCTTGAACACTTGAGGAATTTTGTGTTAACGCGTCTGCTTTTGGATATATTCCAAATGTTCCCCCATAGATGATACCTAGCGATAGAATAGATTTTAATACGATTGAATTTTTTGAGTCATATTTTTTGAACATATTTAATTACCTCCTTGATGTAAAGCTTTATTTGCTACAATTATAAAAATAATAGACGTGTTCATGAATTAAATTCATCTTAACTCTTGATTAACTTTAATTTGCTACCACTCTGAATTTAATAACTATAATTCGTCTACACATAATTGGACTAAATCTAAGAGAATAGAATTTGTTAATTTAAAATAGTAAACAATTCAAAGTTATATGTGTAATAGATAAAATAGATATCCCTAAAGTGATGCGTTACTAGCTAAACGTAATAACACTTTAGAGGATAATGAAGATAAGGAGTTACTGGATTGTTTCGACTATGTAATTAAGTATAAAAATATCCAACGAGAAAACGTAATTATAAAATGGTAAAAGCTATGGTACAGTTTCAAATTGCTAATGGCATGCGTATCGGTGAGCTACTTGCAATAAAGAGAGAAAATATAAACTATGAAGATAAAACGCTAGATATCGATGGTACAATTAATTGGATAACTGAAAAATGACGGGAGCATCCGGAGTAAAGGAGACAACTAGAACAAGTAACAGCTATAGGCCTCACTATCCATAGCATCGACTTACTTAAAAGACTGATTTTAAATAACAAAAAAGAAAACCTGTGGAATGATAAGTTTATTGATAGAGAGTACATATTCACAAATACGGCTGGTAACCCTATCGATTTAAACAAAATCAGCAACGTGATTAAAGGGGGGCGCTGATATTAGTCCTATTAAGAAACCTATAACGACGCATACATTACATCATTCGCATATATCTACACTTGCTCAATTAGGAATTAACTTAAAAGCAATGCAAGAGCATGTAGGTTATTCAGATTATAAAAAAATCTAGAGATATACACACATGTTACTAATCAGATGGCGAAAGATATGATGAATAAATTTGAATGATTGGGGAGTTAATATTGGAAAAAGATGATACACTAGCAGAAATTAAGCCTATGCTCAATTTTGATGAGCAAATAGCGAAATTAAAACAGATGAATATATTTTTTAATATTATTGACACCGAAAAAGCAAATGAAATTCTCAGAAAAAATAATTACTTCTTCAAACTAGCTTATTTCCGAAAAAATTTCGAAAAAAAGAATGGCGGCTATTTCATAGAATTTGCTTATTTATCAGATTTAGCAACTATAGATATGAAATTAAGATACACAATGTTGCATTTAACTTTAGATATTGAACATAGTTTAAAGTGTCTAGTCTTAAAACTAATAACAGAAAATAACCAAGAAGATGGTTATAAAATAATAGATGAGTTCTTATGTACTGATAAATCATATAGCAATTCAAATTTTGACACAAATTCAAGAACACCAGAAGAAGTTATGGAAACCAAAATCAAAAATAAAAACGAAATATTCAAGCATATGAATAAACGAGGACAACTACCCGAGAAGTTGAATAAATACTATCAAAATCCACCCGCATGGGTTTGCATTGAATTCATGCAACTAGGTCAATTCGTTTCTCAACTTCTATTACAAGAAGTACAATGACGAAGAATTGAGAGTTGCTAATATTTTAATGCCTTTAGTTAAAAATATAAGAAACAAATCAGCTCATAACCAACCCATCATAGCAAATCTAAATTATGACAGTAGATCTCCTCAATATTTATTTGAAAAAGGGAATAATATAGGCATATCTAGAAACATGTTCGGAATAAAAAATTTCATAGATACTTTCGCTACGCTAGAATTGCATAATCAAGTTTGTAGTAATGCAATTATCCAAGCAAGATATCACGATTTGGACCAACTTCAAAAGCGATATAAAAGAAACGAAAGCTATTATAAAAATGCATTAGCTATCAAAAGATTTTTTATAGCTTTAGATAAAATTATTGACTTCAACAGACCAAAAGTATAAACTATCTAGTGAGGAAAGAGACTTATAGGTCTCGCGAGTTATTTTAATTCGTATGCAAGAAAAAGAAGAGCTATGCATTTTATTTAAAATGCGTAGTTCTTTTTTTATTCATCTAAATTCATATTATTTTTGTAATATAAACATATCTTTGTGCAAATCCCAAACACAAAACTTCACCTCCTCTTTTTTACCCTTTTCTGTCCCTTTTCTATATCCCAAAGCATAAAAAAATCCCCCATAAGCCTATGCCTACGAGGGTTATAATATATTAAATATTATTGTTCTTCTTTAACATATGGTAATAATGCCATATGACGAGAACGTTTGATAGCTGTAGTCAACATACGTTGATATTTAGCTGAAGTACCAGTTACACGACGTGGTAAAATTTTACCGCGTTCTGAGATAAAACGTTTTAATAATTCAGTGTCTTTGTAGTCGATATGTGTAATACCATTTGCTGTGAAATAGCATACTTTTTTACGACGACGTCCGCCTCTTCTTGGTCCACCTGCCATGATTGTGTGCCTCCTTTGATAATTTTTTCGCTTTAATTTCGTTAATTTTTATTAGAATGGTAAGTCATCATCACTTATATCAATCGGTCCGTTTGCATTTGCAAATGGATTATCCGATTGTTTCGTGTTTGATGAATTATTGTACGAATTGTTTTGTCCTGATTGTTGACCACCGAATCCTTGACCGTAATCTTGGAATTCATTTTGTTGACGTTGGCCACCATTTTGTTGCGCATTTTTAGGTTCAAGGAATTGAACACTATCACACACAACTTCAGTAACAAACACACGACGACCTTCTTGATTTTCATAATTACGGGATTGTAAGCGACCATCTACACCAGCTAAACTACCTTTAGATAAATAGTTATTTACATTATCTGCTTGTCTTCTAAAAACAACACAGTTAATAAAATCTGCTTCGCGCTCCCCTTGAGCATTCGTGAACGTACGATTTACTGCAAGAGTGAATGTCGCTACACTCACACCTGAGGGAGTGGTTCTGTATTCCGGATCTTTCGTTAAACGACCTACTAATACAACTCTATTTAGCATTTAAACGCCCCCTCTAATTATTACTTGTCTTCGTCTTCACGAATAACCATGTAACGAATGATATCGTCACTGATTTTAGCTAGACGTTGGAATTCGTCAGTAGCTTTGTTGTTATCAGATTTAACACGTACGATGTTGTAGAAGCCATCTTTGAAATCATTGATTTCATAAGCTAGGCGACGTTTACCCCAGTCTTTTGCTTCTAAAACTTCTGCACCTTCAGTAGCTAAGATACCGTTGAAACGTTCAACTAACGCTTTTTTAGCATCTTCCTCAATGTTTGGGCGTACGATGTACATAACTTCATATGTTCTCATTTTATATTTGCACCTCCTTGTGGTCTATACGGCTTATCAATCTTAAAACAGATAAGCAAGGAATAATTTTCATTACTCACAATAAAGAATTATATCATGCGCCATTACTTTTTACAATAATAATTCAAACTACTCTTCATATCATTTTTGACATTAATTCATTTGAAATTTTCTATGATATTTTTAAAAATACACTTCACAAAAGCGAACACATGTTCTATAATAGCTGTGAGGTGATAAGGAATGAATTTAAATATTGATTGGTCTAAAGATTTTCAAGAATTCCAAGAGATACTTAATAGTGGCATTCATCCTGAATGGCTTTATTGTGCAAAGGCTAATCTTGTTTTAGAGCCTGCTTATACTGGCGAAGGCAAACAATTTTTCAGCACTCAAGATATTATTAACGCGAGTAAAATTATTCCATTCTTTTAATAAATTATAAGCATAATTAAAAGAGGCGAACAATTGATTCCGCCTCTTCTACATATATTCTATTTAATTAACTTCACTCTATCGTTTATACATTAAATCTGAAATGAACGATGTCGCCATCTTGCATAATATATTCTTTACCTTCTAATCGTTGTCTGCCCGCTTCTTTAGCGCCACTTTCGCCACCATATTGTACATAGTCGTCATAACTTGTTACTTCGGCACGGATAAATCCACGTTCAAAATCAGTATGAATGATACCAGCACATTGAGGTGCAGTCATACCTTGTTTAAATGTCCAAGCACGTACTTCTTGCACACCAGCAGTAAAATATGTTGATAATCCTAATAATTCATAAGTTGTTCTAATTAATCGATCTAATCCTGGTTCTTCGATACCTAAATCTTCTAAGAACATTTCTTTATCTTCATCATCTAATGTAGCAATTTCTTCTTCAATTTTTGCACTAATAACAATCACTTCAGAGTCTTCTTGCGCTGCATATTCACGAATCGCTTTTACTTTATCATTATCATCATCACCAATTTCATCTTCACCAACATTAGCGATATAAAGCATTTTTTTAGAAGTCAGTAATTGCGCTTGATTCACCCATTTTTGATCTTCTTCATTAAAGTCAATACTACGAGCGGGTTTACCATTTTCTAAAGCTTCTTTAATAGTTGTTAAAATACGCACTTCCATTTCAGCAGTCTTATCTTTTTGACGTGCCAATTTTTCAATTCTAGGTAAGCGTTTTTCAACTGATTCTAAGTCTGCAAGTACTAATTCCATATTGATAACTTCGATGTCATCAATTGGATCAACTCGACCAGCTACATGTGTTACATTATCATCGTCAAAAGCACGAACAACCTGACAAATTGCATCTACTTCTCTAATATGTGATAAGAATTTATTACCTAAACCTTCACCTTTAGAAGCACCTTTAACAATTCCGGCAATATCTGTAAATTCAAATGTAGTAGGTAATGTTTTTTTAGGTTGAACCATTTCTTCTAATTTAAGTAGTCTTGCATCTGGCACTTCTACAATACCCACGTTTGGGTCTATAGTTGCAAACGGATAGTTTGCTGCCAAGGCACCCGCCTTTGTAATTGCATTAAATAATGTTGATTTACCAACGTTTGGTAAGCCAACGATACCTGCTGTTAAAGCCATGAATCATTCTCCTATCTTTGTGTATCATCCTGAGATACGATGATTTTTTTTAGTTTTTTATCAAACGTTTGACGTGGAATCATAATGCTTCGTTGACAATTTTCACACTTAATTCTAATGTCAGCACCCATTCTAATAATTTTAAAACGATTGGTTCCACACGCATGTTGTTTTTTCATTTCTACTATATCATTTATTCCATATTTTGACGCCATTAAATATGACCTCCATGTATTATAAACTACTAAACACCGTTTTCACTATGATTAAAAGGTGTCATTATTGGTTGTGGTGTCTTAATACCTTCTTGTAAAAACATTTTTTGTACTTCTTTACGAATAATACGCGCACCAGAGAAACCTTCACCTGGTATTGTTTCTGCTGAAACCCTTAATATTACTCTAGTATCTTCAAAGGCATCAATACCAATCACAACAGGGTCACTTACAAATAAATAATATTTACTACGCAGAGATGTAAATAATTTGTTTAATTTCTTCTCAACATTATCAATATTTTCATCTACAGATACTGGAATTTTAACAATTGCTGTTCCATTCGTAATTGAGTAATTCGTTATTTCACCCATACTACTATTTGGCAAGATTGTAAGTTCCCCAGATATTGTATTAATGCGTGTTGAACGGAGTCCAATTGATTTAACTGTTCCCTCTGCTACAGTTGTACCACCGTTATTTATCTTAACATAATCACCTACATCAAATTGGCTTTCAAATATAATAAAGAATCCTGTAATTACGTCTTTAACTATAGTTTGAGCACCAAAACCTACTGCTAAGCCTACGACACCAGCACTGGCAATTACCCCTTCAACACTAATGCCAAATTTACTTAAAATGGTAGTGATAACTATAAACCACACGATATATTTAACAACATTTTGCACCAATGATATTAATGTTTTGGAACGTTTTTTATTACCCTTTTTACTCTTGTTTTGTATTTTAAATCCTTGGGCAATCATTTTATCTAGTATTTTAATTACGATTAATGCAACGATAATATATATAATTATCATCGCTAATTTAGTAGCGACACTTTCATATGTTTCAATTTTAGTTAATGGTTCGAATAGCGATGAAATAATACTCATAACTTGATCCATAATTAGCGTTACTCCTTTCTATATAGTCTCAAATAATTTTATTAATATTGTTGTATTCTTCCAACCTACTGAAGTCGCATCATCTTCAAAGAATATAGATAACTATCGATATATCTATAGATTCACAAAGTGATATTATATAAAATTGTGTAACTATTTACCATACTTACGATTTAATTGTTCAATGATTCTCACAAAGTCATCTTGTGATTCAAACTCAAATGAGATTTTGCCGACTGATTTTTTTATCGATATATCTACTTTTGCGCCATACTGTTCTCGCAGCTGTCGTTCTTGTTGCTTTATAAATTTAGGCTTAGTTATATCTACTTTGTCTGTTTCCGACTTTGACGAAACATTTTTTAATTCATTAACATGATTTTCTAAATATCTGACACTCCACTTTTCTTTAACAACCCGTTTCGCTAACCTAAGCATTTGTTGTTCATCTTTAATTGCCAATAACGTTCGTCCATGTGCACTTGTCAGTCGCCCATCTTTTACCATGTCAGCAATCTTTTTCGGTAAATGTAATAACCTCAACATATTCGCTATATACGGGCGCGACTTACTCAATCGCTTCGCTACTTCTTGTTGTGTAATTTTCAAATCTGTCATCAAACGTTGATAACTTTCAGCTTCTTCAATCACATTTAAGTCTTCTCTTTGTAAATTTTCGATGACCGCCAGTTCCATCATATCTTCATCTGTTAAATCTTTGATAATCGCTGATACGTATTTTAGACCAGCAATTTTCGAAGCTCTAAACCTTCTTTCACCAACTACAATGTAATAGCCTTGTACTGTTTTTCTAAGCACAATTGGTTGCAAAATACCATATTGCTTAATTGAATCTGCCAAATCATTTAAATGATTTTCATCGAAAGTTTTTCGGGGCTGATACGGATTCGGTTTGATATCCGATATATCTATTTGCTTAATTTGTTCATCTTTTGTTTTAGTAATACGTTGATCTTCACTTTTTGACAATTCACTCACATCACTTTTTATTTGATAACAACAGTTAAATATATTTTATGTATTCTAAATGAGTCAGACAACCATTAACCACACTTTATTTAAAAAATAATTCATTTTTCAACTTCAAGATACCAATTACAATTTCACAAACAAATTAACTTTTAAATCAAAATTTTCTGAATAATTATTGACAAATCTTTTTTTACTCTGTAAGCTAATTAATATCTTATAACAGTTTAATGAAACGTAAACACAATAAAGAGGAAAGTAAAACACACCCTGCTTATACAGAGAGTCTTTAGTAGCTGAGAGAAGATTTTGAAAGCGTGTTTGAAAATGGCCTTGGAGTGTTGATGCCAATATGAGGTGTCTACGGGTTCGCCCGTTATAGCGATACAGTATTAACATTGATGTTAAATGGCGTACTGGATTCTTTACGCACGATTTTTTGTTAATAAGTATGGGATATCACATTACTAAATCCTTACTTACTGACTTTAATTGTGATAATTGTTCAGTAAGCATATTTACTTTTAATGCGTACTGAATAAGGTTATTTCAGCGATGGAATAACAAATAAAGGTGGTGCCGCGAAACATAAGCTTTCGTCCTTTTTATCCGATTTATTCGGGTACGAAGGACGGAAGCTTTTTTTATTTTTTCTTATAGGAGGGTCTTAATATGAAGGATACACAGTTAGCCCAAATCACATTAACTGATGATTCAACCGGTGCTATAGCGAATCCAATCCATTTATCTACTGCCTACAAGCATCCAAAACTAGGACAATCGACAGGTTTTGATTATACACGTACTAAAAATCCTACACGCTCAACATTTGAAACCTGTTTTGCCAAACTCGAACATGGTATTGCATCATTCGCTACATCAAGTGGAATGTCAGCCATTCAATTAATATGTAATTTATTTAAACCACACGATGAAATTTTAGTTTCATTCGATTTATACGGCGGCACATTTAGATTATTTGAATTTTACGAGCAACAATACGATATCAAATTTAAGTACGTTGATTTTACAGATTATGAACAAGTTGAAAAAGAAATCACTGATAAAACAGTTGCATTATTCATTGAACCAATATCTAACCCACAAATGATTGCTATTGATGTAAAGCCGTACTATCAACTGTGTAAAGCTAAAAGCTTATTGTCAATTATCGACAATACTTTTTTAACACCTTATCTTTCAACACCATTAGCAGAAGGTGCTGATATAGTCTTACATTCAGCTACGAAATATATTGGTGGACATAACGATGTACTAGCAGGTGTCGTAACCGTCAAAGATGAATCACTCGCGCAACAGTTGTTTGATTTTCACAACATGACTGGCGCAACACTTTCACCAATAGATAGTTATTTGTTGTTACGTGGACTTAAAACTTTGCATTTACGCATTGAGCGTGCGCAATCAAACGCAAGAAAACTTGCTAAAAAATGTCAGTCACTTCAAGCAATTGACGAAGTACTATATAGCGGGCAAACTGGCATGCTTAGTTTAAGACTTAACAAGGCCTATAGCGTCGCTAAATTATTAGAAAATTTAGACATTTGTATTTTTGCAGAAAGTTTAGGAGGTACTGAAACATTAGTGACCTTCCCTTACACACAAACACATGTTGATATGCCAGATGCTGAAAAAGATAAACGTGGCATTGATGAGTATTTAATCCGCTTATCACTAGGCGTTGAAAATTATGAAGACATCGAACGCGATATCATCCAAGCATTAGATAAAGCTCAGATTGGAGAGATTGTATGACACTTTCAAAAGAGACAGAAGTGATATTCGATTGGCGTAGAGGTGTGGAATATCATTCAGCTAACCCACCACTCTATGATTCTTCAACATTCCATCAAACAAGTCTTGGTGGCGATGTTAAATATGATTATGCACGAAGTGGCAACCCTAACCGTGAACTTTTAGAAGAGAAGCTAGCACGATTAGAACAGGGAAAATTCGCTTTTGCTTTTGCATCAGGTATTGCTGCTATTTCAGCAGTACTTTTGACTTTCAAATCTGGTGATCATGTCATCTTACCCGATGATGTATATGGCGGTACTTTTCGCCTCACTGAGCAAATTTTGAATCGTTTTAATATTGAATTTACAACCGTAGATACTACCAAGCTCGAACAAATCGAGGGTGCCATTCAATCAAACACAAAATTAATTTATATCGAAACACCATCGAATCCCTGTTTTAAAATTACTGATATCAAAGCTGTTTCTAAAATAGCCGAAAAGCATGAACTACTGGTAGCTGTGGACAATACATTTATGACACCGTTAGGTCAATCACCTTTATTACTTGGCGCTGATATTGTCATTCATAGTGCTACAAAATTTTTAAGTGGACATAGCGATTTAATTGCTGGTGCTGTCATTACTAATAATGAGGCAATTAGTGAAGCTCTTTATTTAATACAAAATGGTACAGGCAATATGTTATCTGCTCAAGATAGCTGGACGCTTGCTAAACATTTAAAAACATTTCCAATCAGATTTAAACAATCTGTCGAAAACGCACAAAAAATCGTGTCATTTTTAATAAAGCAAGATGAAATTTCAGAAGTTTATTATCCGGGACTTACTGCATCTCATTTAGAACAAACTAAAAATGGCGGTGCCGTTATTGGCTTTCGTTTAGCTGATGAGTCTAAAGCACAACAATTTGTCGATGCACTGACATTACCACTCGTTTCAGTGAGTCTGGGCGGTGTTGAAACGATCCTTTCACATCCTGCAACAATGTCTCACGCTGCACTACCTGAAGAAGTGAGACAAGAACGTGGTATCACTTTCGGTCTATTCCGATTAAGTGTTGGTCTCGAAGATCCTGATGAACTCATTGCAGACATCAAATACGCATTAAAGGAGGCATTCAATGAATCAATTCCTCACACAATTGAAAGATAATGTTTTAGTAGCTGATGGCGCTATTGGAACCATTTTATACTCTGAAGGCTTAGACACCTGCCCAGAAGCATATAATCTTAGCCATCCAGATAAAGTTGAACGCATCCATCGTTCATATATCGAAGCTGGTGCTGATGTCATTCAAACCAATACTTATGGTGCAAATTTTGAAAAGTTAAAACGATTCGGTCTTGAAGATAAAGTTAAAGCTATACATCAAGCAGCCGTAAGCATCGCAAAAAAAGCAGCAACTAAAGATACGTATATATTAGGCACAGTTGGTGGGTTTAGAGGTATCAAACAAGAGGATATCAGCTTACAAACTATTCTTTATCATACTGAAATTCAAATAGACACCTTAATTGAAGAAGGCGTTGACGCGCTACTTTTCGAAACGTATTACGACCTAGAAGAGCTAACAAATGTCATTTCACGAACGAGAAAGAAATACGACATTCCAATCATTGCTCAATTAACCGCTTCAAACACAAATTACTTAGTTAATGGTCAGGCAATCAATGAAGGATTAAAACAACTCGTTCAATGTGGTGCAAACATCGTGGGACTCAATTGTCATCATGGCCCGCACCATATGCAAGAGTCTTTCACACATATTGAATTACCAGAGCACGCATACTTATCTTGTTATCCAAATGCCAGCTTATTAGATATTGAAAATAGTGAATTTAAGTATAGTGACAATGCACAATATTTCGGTCAAGTTGCTCAAAATCTAATTCGCGAAGGTGTTCGTTTAATTGGTGGTTGCTGTGGTACAACGCCTGAGCACATCAAATTTATTAAAGAATCTATTCAGACACTTAAACCTGTTAATGACAAAAAAGTGATTCCGATACCAAAGAAAGCACTTTTCAATCCATCTCAAAATAAAGTTAGACAATCATTAACATCTAAGGTTCAAGAACGTCCAACCGTTATTATCGAATTGGATACACCGAAACATTTAGACACGGATAGATTTTTTGAAAATATCGCTAAACTTGATAAAGCTAATGTAGATGCGGTAACACTCGCAGATAATTCATTGGCAACTGTCAGAATTAGCAACATTGCTGCTGCAAGCTTAATTAAACAATATTACAATATTGAACCACTCGTACATATTACATGTCGAGACCGAAACTTAATCGGCTTGCAGTCCCATTTACTTGGATTATCGCTCATTGGCGTTAACGAAATATTAGCCATAACTGGTGATCCTTCAAAAGTTGGTCACTTACCAGGTGCAACCAATGTCTATGATGTTAATTCTAAAGGATTAACTGAACTCGCTCTAAGATTTAATCAAGGTATTAACACTGACGGTGATGCGCTGAAGAAACGTACACACTTCAACATCGCTGGCGCCTTTAACCCTAATGTTCGTAAATTAGATGGTGCCGTAAAACGACTAGAGAAAAAGATAGAAAGCGGAATGTCTTATTTTATAACACAACCCGTGTACAGCAAAGAGAAAATCATTGAAATTTACCATGCCACTAAGCACTTGAACAAACCATTTTTCATAGGCATTATGCCTATCGCAAGTTACAAAAACGCACTCTTTTTGCATAATGAAGTGCCAGGAATCAAGATGTCAGATGAAATTTTACAACAATTTGAAGCAGTTAAAGATGATAAAGCCAAAACACGAGAACTAAGTCTTAAGCTTTCAAAGGATTTAATCGATACTGTTCATGAATATTTTAATGGTTTATACATTATCACACCGTTTCAAAATGTCGAAGATTCATTAGAACTTGCAGCATACTCAAAATCTATTACTGCTCACAAGGAGGCAATATTATGACAACAATTAAAACATCAAACTTAGGATTCCCAAGATTAGGTAGAAAAAGAGAATGGAAAAAAGCCATCGAAAGTTATTGGGCAAAGAAAATTTCTAAAGAAGAATTAGATCAAACATTAACTGATCTACATAAAGAAAATTTATTATTACAAAAGTACTATCACTTAGATAGCATCCCAGTTGGTGATTTCTCTTTATATGACCATATTTTAGATACGTCATTATTATTCAACATCATCCCAGAACGTTTCCAAGGTAGAACTATCGATGATGACTTATTATTTGATATTGCTCGCGGTAATAAAGACCATGTTGCAAGTGCACTTATAAAATGGTTTAACACTAACTATCATTACATCGTACCTGAATGGGACAATGTTGAGCCTAAAGTGAGTCGCAATGTATTATTAGATCGCTTGAAATATGCCCAATCTTTAAACGTTAACGCTCACCCTGTCATTGTTGGTCCGATTACTTTTGTTAAATTATCAAAAGGCGGTCACCAAACTTTTGAAGAAAAAGTTAAAACGTTATTACCACTTTATAAAGAAGTGTTTGAATCATTAATTGATGCAGGTGCTGAGTACATTCAAGTTGATGAGCCAATCTTAGTTACAGACGACAGTGAAAGCTATGAAAATATTACACGTGAAGCTTATGACTATTTCGAAAAAGCTGGTGTTGCTAAAAAATTAGTCATTCAAACATACTTCGAACGTGCACATCTTAAATTCTTAAGTTCTTTACCTGTTGGTGGTTTAGGTTTAGACTTTGTCCATGATAATGGCTATAACCTTAAACAAATTGAAGCAGGAGATTTTGATAAATCAAAAACATTATACGCTGGAATTATTGATGGTCGTAATGTATGGGCAAGTGACATTGAATCTAAAAAAGTCTTAATCGATAAATTGTTAGCACACACGAATGAGCTTGTCATTCAACCATCATCTTCATTATTACATGTTCCAGTATCTTTAGATGATGAAACATTAGATACAAGTGTTGGCGAAGGCTTAAGCTTTGCAACTGAAAAATTAGACGAATTAGATGCATTGCGTCGCCTATTTAATCAAAACGATAGTGTTAAATATGATAAATTAAAAGCGCGTTATGAGCGTTTCCAAAATCAATCATTCAAAAACTTAGATTATGATTTCGAAAGCGTGCGTACTTCAAGACAATCACCATTCGCGCAACGTATTGAACAACAACAAAAACGTTTGAACTTACCGGATTTACCAACAACAACTATTGGATCATTCCCACAAAGCCGAGAAGTTCGAAAATACCGTGCAGATTGGAAAAATAAACGCATTACAGACGAAGCATATGAAACATTCTTAAAAAATGAAATTGCTCGATGGATTAAAATTCAAGAAGACATCGGCTTAGATGTATTAGTTCACGGTGAATTTGAACGTAATGACATGGTAGAATTCTTCGGAGAAAAATTACAAGGTTTCTTAGTAACTAAATTCGGTTGGGTGCAATCATATGGTTCACGTGCCGTAAAACCACCAATCATTTATGGTGACGTAAAATGGACAGCGCCTTTAACTGTTGATGAAACAGTTTATGCACAAAGCTTAACAGATAAACCAGTTAAAGGTATGTTAACTGGACCTGTAACAATTCTAAACTGGTCATTTGAACGTGTTGATTTACCACGTAAAGTTGTTCAAGATCAAATTGCTTTAGCAATCAACGAAGAAGTATTAGCACTTGAAGCTGCAGGAATCAAAGTTATCCAAGTTGACGAACCTGCATTACGTGAAGGCTTACCATTACGCTCTGAATATCACGAACAATATCTTAAAGATGCTGTTTTATCATTTAAACTTGCAACGTCTTCAGTTCGTGATGAAACTCAAATCCATACACATATGTGTTATTCTCAATTCGGTCAAATCATTCATGCTATTCATGACTTAGATGCTGATGTTATTTCAATTGAAACATCTCGTAGCCATGGTGATTTAATTAAAGACTTTGAAGATATTAATTATGATTTAGGTATTGGTCTAGGTGTATATGATATTCATAGTCCACGTATTCCAACAAAAGAAGAAATTACTACAGCAATCAATCGTTCACTACAACAAATCGACCGCTCATTATTCTGGGTAAACCCTGACTGTGGATTGAAAACGCGAAAAGAAGAAGAAGTTAAAGATGCATTGACTGTACTTGTGAATGCTGTTAAAGCTAAACGCCAAGAATAATCGCAGCATTTATCATATAATAAACTAAAAACGGGTGATTTTATGACACACTATCCTTTATGGCAACAATTAAATACTTTAAAACAAGCAACTTGGGTTGATTTAACGCATACATTTGATCCAGAAATACCACGTTTTAGTGAGTTTGAAAAAGGCGAAGTTTCAACTTTATTCACGGTTAAAGATCATGGTTTCTATGTGCAACGTTGGAATATTGTAACGCAATATGGTACTCACATTGATGCACCAATCCACTTTGTCGAGAACAAACGTTATTTAGAAGACATTGATTTAAAAGAATTGGTATTGCCGTTAATTGTATTAGACTTTTCAACAGAAGTAGCGAGCAACAATGATTTCATCGTAACACGTGCGCATATAGAAGCATGGGAAAAAGAGCATGGTACTATTGAACCTGGCACTTTTGTTGCACTTCGTACCGATTGGTCAAAACGTTGGCCTAATATTGAAACGTTTGAAAACAAAGATGCGAACGGACAACAACATGCACCGGGTTGGGGATTAGATGCTTTGAAGTACTTAATTGAAGAACGCCGTGTTGAAGCTGTTGGTCATGAAACATTCGATACCGATGCATCTGTGGACGTTGTAAAAAATGGTGATTTAGTTGGCGAACGTTATATTCTTGGTCAGGATAAATACCAAGTCGAGTTATTAACTAATTTAGATCAATTACCAACTCGTGGCGCCATCATTTACGCTATCAGCCCTAAACCAAAAGATGCACCTGGGTTCCCTGTTAGAGCATTTGCAATTAAACCATCAAATGACTAATATTACCCAATAAATCCATAAACAAATAAAAACAGGTTATGCCAACATGTAATTAATACTGTTGTGATAACCTGTTTTCTTATTATTTATACTTTGATACAACTGCAGCGATAGCTTGACCGCCACCAATACACAATGATGTTAAACCAGTTTCGACTTCATCATTCAGTTGATGCAATAATGTCACTAAAACTCTAGCACCAGATGCACCAATAGGGTGTCCTAATGCAATGGCACCACCTTTAACATTCACCTTTTCAGGAGGTAATTTTAATTCGCGATCTACAGCTAATGATTGTGCTGCAAATGCTTCATTTAATTCAAATACATCAATATCGCTTAATTCTTTTTTACTACGTTTCAAAGCCTTTTCAACAGCGCCAACTGGTGCAATACCCATAATAGAAGGATCTACACCATGACTTCCAAAGCCATCAAGCACTGCCAATGGTTCGATATTTAATTCTTTAGCTTTGTCTTCTGACATGACTAACATCATCGCAGCACCATCATTGATTCCTGATGCATTACCTGCTGTAACTGTACCGTCTTTTTTGAAAGCTGGTCTTAAGCGACTTAATTTTTCAACTGATACATTTTCACGTACACCTTCATCCTTAGTGACAACGATTGGTTCACCTTTACGTTGAGGAATCGATACTGGAACTATTTCACTATCAAATTCACCATTTTGCTGTGCACGTACTGCTTTTTGTTGTGAGTTTACAGCAAATGTATCTTGTTCTTCTCTTGAAATACCATATTGCTCTACTAAATTTTCAGCAGTAATACCCATATGATATTGATTAAATACATCTGTTAAACCATCATATACCATGCTATCAACCATTGATTGATGTCCCATTTTAAAACCAAAGCGACTGTTGTTGACAAGCATTGGTGATTGAGACATATTCTCCATACCGCCAGCTAGCACGATGTCATTTTCACCAGTCACAATAGATTGATATGCTAATTGAATCGACTTTAACCCAGAACCACATACTTTATTCACTGTAAATGCAGGTACTGTTTCTGGCAAGCCACCTTTCATAGCAGCAATTCGTGCTGGATTTTGTCCTTGTCCTGCTTGTAGTACGTTACCGATGATGACTTCATTAATCTCACTTGGATTCAAACCCGTCTCTTTAATAATATGTTCTATTAAAGTCGCACCTAAATCATAGGCTGGCACGTCTTTAAACGCACCTCCAAAAACGCCAATAGGTGTCCTGTATGCTGCTGCTAATACGACTCTCGTCATGTCATATTCATCTCCTTATGATATATACAATTTTATTACTAATACGTCTAATGAACCAATACGCCACTAACATCCAATTTATGAAACCAATTGCTACGTATGTTACATTTTCATTCTTGTTATGCATTTAACAAATCATATTATACAATGATGTAATTTGTTTGGGCAATCGGAAACGTAAACGGTTTCACTTTAACATTTCACACTCTTAAATATGCTCTATCATCCTCATCTATAGTACAAAATTATGCTTTGATTTACCACAAATTATCATTAATCATTTCGCATAATGACTCTAATTAAATGCTATCTATCATTGCATCGCTATTCACATCTGGTTTCACCATCAATTTCTCATCACCTTTTTTTACCATGACGTCTCTAGTCAAATATTAAATCGCTGATAACTGTTAATGCCACAACCAGCTCCCTGTCACCCCTCCTTCCACTTCATCGCCAAATCTGCCCCTATTCACTAGAAAAAATAAATAGTATACTTAGTAAATTAATTACACATCTTAAAGGAGTTAAAATTTTATGGTTAATGCATTAACACCAAAACATTTAGCTGAAAAGCGTGCAGGATTCCATGAGTTGTTCTTTGATTTAATTTTCGTCTATGCCATTCAAAAAATTGCACATGTGATTTTAACAACACAAAATGGTTCCATTTCAGCTGATTTATTTTTCAAATACATCGTCATGAGTTTGTTCTTATGGTTAATGTGGTCTCATCAAACATTTTTTACAAATCGATTTGGTCAAGTTACATTCAAAGACGTCTCGTTTATGATGTTTAATATGTTTATCATGGTCTTCCTATCTAACAGCCTATATCCGGACTTTGAAAAGACATTCTTCCCATTCTTCTTATGCGTGGCAATTATGTATTTAAGTATCGGATTACAGTATTTATTACATATACGTACAGGATTAGATTATGGCGATAAGCGTACATGTCAAGCTTTTGCGACCGTAGCCTTTGTGATTTCATTTTTATCATTTCTATCATTAGTACTACCGCAAAGTATCCATTACATCCCTGGATTTTTAGGCGTATTCATTGCAGCGACAGGGCTTATTCCATTTCAGAAATATCTTGTATTATCACCTGTTAATATGATGCATTTAGTAGAACGTTTTTCGTTACTAACAATTATTATCTTTGGCGAGGTACTGGTTGGTTTAGCTTCGTCATCATTTAGCATTGATCATTTTAGTTACATTTATATATTCCAATTTATGATTTTAATTAGTCTTTTCGGTGTTTATTGGATCATTACTGAAAATTACATCAATCATAAATTGTCATCTATCGGTTTTCGTTTATCGTATACGCATTTATTAATCAATATCGCTTTAGGTGTGATTAATGCCGCAATTGTTTTTAGTAATAACAATAAACTAAATGACTTGTTTGAAATTAATATGATGTATATCAGTGTTTTAATATTCTATATTGGATTATGGTTAATCACGCCTTATTTCCATAATGAACTGACAAACGCAAAATATATTTCTTCTTCACTTGGCATACTTGTAGTATCATATATCATCAGCCTTATCTTTAAAGGGCATGACCAAGTAATGATTATCTCGGTATCCGTTGCGACTTTCTGCATCATGCTCATCTATTTTAAAAATCAACGTCTACGTCAAAGTGATGAATAGATAACCTTGATCTCGATTAATGTATTGGAACTGCATCCAAAAATATTGTGCTTCACAGTATACTTTTGAGACAATCATCAGTTATGATACATGATTGAGTTTTTATATTTCCAAGGAAATCATTGGCATATACCATCATCAATTGATACACACAAATAAATTTCAGCAACATACTCAATAATATATACACGTTAATCCTCACTATAAAAGGATACAATTCCCACACAACCTAATCTTCTAAAAACAAATGATATGATATAGAGATGTCACCTCAACCTATCATCCCGCATTTCATTCCACAACACCAAAAAGAGCAGATGATAATCGTATTGATTTATCACCTGCTCTAAATATTATTTCAATGACTAGCTTCACACCAAGAATATTGATTATAGTTCTTGTTTGTTTAAAATTTTAATAGACAATATATAAGAAACGCTCGTTATAACTATACCAATGACCGCATATGCTATGACAACTAGCCATCCTTCAGTGCTAATTTTTTCAAATTCTAATGCAGATGCACCACTAACCATACCATATATAAAGAAAAAGACCACGAAAGAAAAAAGTAGTAGTATAGATGCAAATATCATAATGACATTAGAGTTTTCAGCGCCAAATTTAAATGTCAATGGGAAAATGATAGAGTATGCCCCTATGATACCAAAACTCATTAAACCTGACATAATACCAATCATCACACTTTGGGTCACGATCGTAGTCACAACTAATCCAATCATTAAACTTGCACCGAATAAGATTAAATAAAAGGCAAAGTATGACTTAATATAATCACTACGTTTAACCGGTAAAGTAGATACATAATACATCCATCTTGAGTCTTTTTCATGTTTAATATTATCAGTAATAGGTGTGATTAACATAACCCCGGCCATTGCCGAACTCATCAACGGATTAAATACTGCAAAGTATCCCGCAGCTATGATAGCGACTATAAAATAAATATATGTTTGCTTTCTCGTTGCATAAAAACTACTTAGGAACATACCTTTCATTATACTTCACCTCGCATTATGATTTTCGTAGCGTCATCAACGTGTTTTAAAGGTTCTGCATTTTCAATTTCTGCATAATCTTTAACTAAAATTTGATATTTCCCCTTTGACAATCTAGAAGCTATAATTAAATGCTTAGGAATTTCAACATCTTCATCTTCTGTCGTAACAATTCCATATTGTGCTAAAAGTATATCTTTCTGTTCAGTTAAAATCATTCGTCCATCTTTCATAAACACTAATTTATCCGCTAATTGTTCTATATCTTCAGAAATATGCGATGATATTAAGATGCCTCCACCTTGCGCGATAAAATCTTCTAATAGTTCCATTACTTCTTCTCGTCCAGAAACATCCATACCCGCAGTTGCTTCATCTAAGATCAATAGCTTCACATCATGAGAAAGCGCAATCGTTAAAGCTATCTTCATTCGCATTCCTCTTGAAAAAGTTTTAATTTTAGTTTGTAGTGGCAACTCGAAATATTTGATTAAATCAAAGAATTTTTGACTATTCCAAGTCGTATAAATAGATTGAAATACTTTATCTATATCTTTAATAGTCAATTTATTAGGTACTCTCAAATCATCAAACACAACACCTATATGTTCTTTATATTCGACATCACCCGCATCATGCTCTTCCCCAAAAAATGTGATACTACCGTTATCTTTATGTCGATTGCCTACTAGAATATTAATTAATGTCGATTTACCTGAGCCATTTTTCCCGATTAATCCTACTGTCTCATTAGTAGCAATCGTTAAAGATGCATCTTGTAATTTAAATTCCGAATCTTTGTATTGTTTGTTCACACGATCTACGTTTAACAATGTTGTCATATCCATGCTCCTCTTTGTTTAATTTTAATAAAAACGTCTACTCTTCAATAAATAACTAAAGGCGTTATATATGAAAATAGCAATGATAAGTAGCAAACTGAAACTTTGATTAATTCCAGTAGTAATTGAATAAAGCCCAATTACTACAATGGCTAGTATCAATATTGATAAGTTGATTGCATATGTTTTAAATAATGCTATTAATTCTATATGGCGTTCACCTTCATCCAATATTTCCAATCGCTTTTCAGTGTAATTCTTATCTGCAATTTTTGGCATTCTGTCATCAAATCTTCTATTAAACAGTGTAAATTGTGTATTGAAAATACCACTAGCAAAAAATGGTATTAAAAATAATAGTATTCCATTTGCTTCAGCTTGTCCTGCCACAAAAATAAGCAACACTAACAAGGCAATAGCTGTCTGTAGAATACTTAATATACTTCCATTTAAAACATGACGATTCGCAAGCAATTCATATTGATCTGTTTCTTCGTTATCTACCTCTTCATCTACAAGTCGCTTATACTTCAATGCACGTCTTTGATTCATCAAAACAATGATTTCTATTAATATGATGATCATAGTCGCAACAATCGATATTACAACGACATTGTTACGCGTTGCGAACGTCAAATTCTCAATACCCAATCCATCAAAGTTACCTAAAATTCCACCTATGATACCTCCTACAAGTCCACCCAGTAAAAGATATCCAATATATCTTAGTATTTTCATGCCTCATCCTCCTCAATAATAAAAATAGTTTCCACCGTTTCATTGAAGATACGAGCAATCTTTATTGCAGTTAATACCGATGGCATAAAGTTGTTTCGCTCAATTAGCGAAATAGTTTGTCTTGAAACACCCGCTTGTTTAGCAAGCTGCGTTTGGTTTAAGCCATCTCGTGCTCGTAATTCTTTCAATCGATTACGCACATCGCATCAACTCCTCAACTACACTGTAAATGATATTTGTCTTTTTGACAACTATATTTGTCAGATCTATACAAAAAAATATAAGTGTCCACCTATGTATGACATTTTGAAACACACACCTCAACACCTACAAGTCATAATTGTTTACTTTCGTTACACCTTCCTGCATAATTAACAGCATTCTAATTTTAGTATGATGCACGCATTTTCACTAAATCAAACCATTCAAAGGAGACTATTATGGCATTTACATTATCTGAAATCCAACAAGCACATCAACAATATACTGGTGTTGATTTTCCAAAACTATTCAAAGCATTTAAGGATATGGGTATGACGTACAATATTGTTAATATTCAAGATGGCACTGCAACATACGTACATCAATCAGAAGATGATATTGTTACTTCATCTGTAAAAAGTAATCATCCTGTCGCTGCAAGTTCAAATCAATCTATCGTTCAAGATGTATTAACTAGACATCAACAAGGACAAACAGATTTCGAAACATTTTGTAATGAAATGGCTGAAGCTGGCATTTATAAATGGCATATCGATATTCAAGCTGGTACTTGTACTTATATCGACTTGAAAGAACAAGCTATCATTTCAGAATTAATACCTCAGTAAAATGTATTTATAACAATATTTTAATTAATGCATAAAATATTGTTGATAATCATTATCGTTCGGTATAAAGTAAATACTATATACTACTTATGAGTGAGGTTGATTATCATGATAACTAACAATTTTATTTTAGGCATCACAGGCCCAACAAGCCTTGTCGTCATTAGCATTATCGCTTTAATTATTTTTGGTCCGAAAAAATTACCACAATTTGGTCGTGCTATCGGTTCTACTTTAAAAGAATTTAAATCTGCAACAGAAGATTTAGATAAAGAGTCTCACGATACACCCAGTAAGGAATCGAAGCAACAGCGAGAGCAATAGTACTGATGATACATTAATGGTTCACTTTAGCGAACTACGCCAACGGTTAGTAAAAATTTTATTGTCGTTCGTCATTACGGTCATCGTCGCATATGTTTCATCATTTTGGTGGATGACACCATTCATAACGTATATTACCCGTGCACATGTGTCCTTACATGCATTTTCATTCACAGAAATGATCCAAATATACGTGATGATTATATTTTTCATCGCGTTTTGTTTCATTTCACCAGCCATGTTTTATCAATTGTGGGCATTCATTGCGCCTGGATTACATAATAATGAACGTCAATTTATTTATAAATATAGTTTTTTCAGCGTGTTATTATTCTGTGCTGGCGTCGCTTTTGCATTTTATGTTGGCTTTCCAATGATCATTCAATTCGCGTTAAAATTATCATTAACTTTAAACATTTCGCCTGTCATTGGCTTTAAAGCATATTTGATTGAACTCATACGTTGGTTATTCACATTTGGCATTCTATTTCAATTACCAATATTATTTATGGGTCTTGCAAAATTCGGTCTTATAGATACCACATCATTGAAACATTATCGTAAATATATTTATTTAGCTTGCTTTGTGCTGGCGAGTATCATTGCACCACCAGACATAACATTAAATATATTACTCACATTGCCACTCATATTGCTCTTTGAGTTCAGTATGTTCATTGTTAAGTTCACATGCCGAGGCAAAACGCCAACACATTAATCTTATAAGAATTAATGCTTTGATTATCGTTATACTGCAATACCGAATATTTCCAATATAGCAACAAAAAACAGGCACTCGGCCTGTTTTTTATTTTTTTAATTTAAAGATTAAGATAGCAACTACCATAATATAGGCAGCTTGTGCTATTAATGGTTCATAACTTGGATAGAATCCCAACCAGTTAATCGTTGGGAATCCTTCAATAACATGTCTTGGCATCGCACCTAATAATTGTAACTTTTGAATACTTACGCCAAGCATTTTGAATCCCATAATAAAAATAAAGATCGACAATACTCTAAATATATAAAATATAGGTATCAATCTGACGATAAATCTAAATAATAGCGCAAAGACAATTAATATCACTATGGCCAAGGCAATACCTATGACAAAATCTTTGGTCGCTAATTCGCCTATCATTCCCATATAGAAAATGATAACCTCAACACCTTCACGCAACACAGATATTAAACCAATCGTCGCTAACAATACCAAATTACCATTACTAATCGCATTGGCATACATATTTTTAATCATATCATTCCAGCGTTTCGCATTCGAACGTTTATGCATCCAAACACCAACGATAAACATTAATATGACCGCAACGATACCTAATCCCGCTTCCATACTCTCACGAAGCATGCCGCTATTCCCTAGTGTTTCTACGAATGTAATTGCTAAAACGATACTCAATACAAGTCCGGCAATTGCACCACCAATCACACTTGCAGTACCCTTCTTATCTTTGACATTACGCGTCATAGTAGTCAATGTCATTACAATTAATAACACTTCTAGTCCTTCACGTAAAAAGATAATCATCACATCGACGAAGCTATAACTATGGCCAACAACCTCTTTAATTTGGTTATTTAATTCTACTAAGCCATCTTTCACATGTGCTTTATTATGTTCGTCTAATACACTTTGATAATATGGTATTTTATCTTCAATTTTCGTATACAAAGCACCGTCTTTAGTTTGAATTTGCCCTTCAACATACGGCCAAATTTCTATAAAATGTGTAAGCGCAGCATCAGCATCCGACAATTGATTGTTGTCGATAGCTTTAATCGCCTTCTCTAACTCATCATTTAATTGTGATACATGGTATTGATCATTTGCAGACGTATCACTTTTTTTATCGACATGATCAATATTTGATTTAAAAGTTGTCCAAGCATGTGACACTTTTGCCGTATCTAATGGTGACTTATGAATTGCAATTCTAAGTTGTAATAATGCGACTTCAATTTGTACATATTGATTTGCGTCATAATTGCGAATCACTGTTTCATTACTAGTCCAAATCTGATTCAAACTATTGTTCAAAGATTCTAATTCCGCTTTATTTTTGTCTTTAATCGCTTTTGTCATCGCAGCATCTTTGGCATCGACTTGCTGTTGTAATAGTTTAATTTTAGAACCCGCATCTTTACTAGCCAATTTCTCTTCATAAGCAATTAATGACTTCGTTAATTGCGAAAGTATATCTTTTTTATCATCATTCGCTTTTGCATCTTCAAGCTTTCTCACATTTGATTTGACAGCATTACCTTCGCTATTATCTTCAAGCGATAATTTCTTAACTGCACTTACCACTTGCTCAATTGCTTTCTGCTTATTGTCATTCGATATCGAATTATTAGAAAGTGCAGATTTCGCATCCGTTATCACACTATATACATCACTAATACTTTGTTGTTCTGCTGCCTGACTTTTCAATAACCCAAAGTTACACACCATAGCAGCAGTAATTAGCATTGCTATAATTTTAGTCAAATAATGTTTCACCAAGGTATCCTCCCTTACTAACACCTGGTAATACTAAAAATGAAGCAGAACCTCTATGTGTAATGTATTCATTTAACTTATCATTACTACCTAAATTGTTTTGAATATCGATAAATTGTTGGGTCGCTTTTTGAAAAGCAATGAACAACAAGCCTGTTTCGAAGTTACCTGTGCGGTCATCCGTACCATCAACATAATTAAAGGCTCTACGTAAAATTGACGTATTTGCTTCTTTCGCTAGTCTCGTATGGGCATCTTTATCAATAATATACTCGCCATGACTATCTTTCGCTTTTAAGTCAATTTCATCAAACTCTTTCCCACCTGTTAACGGTGCACCACTATGTCGCTTGCGACCAAATGTAGCCTCTTGTTCTTCCAGTGCAGTACGATCCCACGTTTCAATGTGTATTTGAATACGTCTGACAACACAATAAGTTCCATGTTTCGCCCATCCGTCATCAATAAACACATAATCTTTAAGTTGATTACTCTTTCTAGGATTAATTGTTCCATCTTTAAATGCCATTAAATTTCTAGGTGTTTCCTTACCTTTAGCAGAGATAAAACCAGATTGCGACTAACGTACCTTAACAATATCTCGAAATGGACGAACTAAATTATGAACCGCATGAAAGGATACTTGCGAATCATTTGAGCATGCTTGAATCATAATATCACCATCGCTGTAATCGTCTATTAACTGATCATTCGGAAAATGCGGTAAATCTTTAAAGGCATCGGGAATTTTACTAGAAAACCCAATTTTCTTCATCAAAGACTTACTAATTCCAAAGGTAATCGTTAACTTGCTTGCACCTAATCCAATCGATTCACCAGTATCAACTGGCGGCATTAAAGGATTGTTACTGGCCTTGCCAACTGTATCACCATCCATCATACGATCAGCCATAACCGTCCACTTTTTAAACATTGCCTTAATTGCATCTCTATCTTTTGACTTCAAATCTAACGCAACGAAATTGCATGTTTTTTGCGTGGGTGTGGTAATGCCTGGTTGCACTTTACCATAAAATTCATACGCATCTTTTTCCGGATCTTCTGGTGTATTGAACATTGATTTGAAAGACCACATGCTACCAACACCACTTGCGCCAATTGCAACACCGGCACCGCCAATATCTATCATTTTCAAAAATGTACGTCTTGAAAATTGCGTACTATCGTTAACTTGTTCATAATTTGTCATTCAGTAATCACAGCCATTTTACTTAGTGGCTCTCCTAATGCATTAACAGCATCCGCAAATGCTTTACGGTCTTTCTTAGATACTTTTTCAAATGACTCATAACCGCCGTTGTTATCTTTATATTTATCCAATAATTGATTCACTTTATCGAAGTTCATTTGAATATCATCACTTAATTTTTTATCTTTTTTCTCTAAAATAGGTTTAAATAAGTCATAAATTTTTTGTGCGCCTTCAACGTTCGCTTTAAAATCATATAAATCTGTATGTGAATAAATTTCTTCTTCACCTGTGATTTTAGAAGTTGCAACTTCATTTAATAGGTCAACAGAACCTTGTAACATTAATTTTGGTGTGATATCTAATGTATCAGCTTTGGCGTGCAATTCTTTTGCATCTTTCAATAATTGTTGTGCATCTTTTTTAGTCACATCATCAATTTTCTTATCTTCGTATAATGCTTTTTCAATCTTATGATATCCTGACCATTCTTTTTCCTTTTTCTCTTCTTTCATATCTGCAAGACGTGCATCAATTTTAGGATCTAAATCTCCAAATGCTTCTGCAACTGGTTCAGAGCGTTCATAATACATACGAACTTTTGGATATAACGCTTTTGCTTGGGCCATATCATTATTTTCAATCGCTTTAACAAATTTTTCTGTACCCTTTAAAAATTCATTTAACTGTTCATCAGTATATTTATCATATGCTTTTGTTGCTTGTTTTAATTCTGCTTTAACACCATCATCTTTTTTCGATGTCTTTGAATCATCCTTCTTACTATCGTCGTTCCCACATGCAGCAATTAATAACGTTGATGCTAATAATAGCGTTGTTAACTTTTTCATTTTGACACCTCATTATAGAAATTCTATTATCCCCATAGACATGCCCTCATTCGTACTATCTCACACTCCCTAAATGTCAAGATAATACGTGGCTCTTAAAATGATGATTTTAAGGCATCCTCCATGAACATTATCTAGTTGATAATAATTATCAAAATCATTATATTGTTATAAAATAATACTGTCAACAACCTTTTTAGTTTAAAAATAAATAAAAGAGTAACACTTAAATGTAAGTCATTACTCTTTTGTAGTCTGATTTATCATCCTTCATTATATTCTGATTTTAATAAACTATAGATGTAACTCGATGAATAAATACCATTTAGTAATTCATTGTCACGTAACATACCTTCTCTAGTAAATCCCAGTCTTTCAGGAATAGCTTGGCTTTTTTCATTATTAACTGCGGCACTGATCTCAATTCGATTTAAGTCAATCTCATCGAAGCAATACTTTATCAATGCCTCAACTGCTTGTGTCATAATCCCATGACCCTCATATTGTTTATCTAAATAATACCCTAATGAAGTTTTTCTGTGCATGTGATTAATTTCATGTAAACCGATGACACCAACTAGCGTTCCCTCATACCAAATGCCACACTGAAATCCATTACTATCAGCAAATTGTAAAAGCCCTCTTTTAATAAACGCACGCGTATCTGATGGTTGCTCAGTTGCATCTACCCAAGGTAACCATTCCCTAAGTGAATCTCTTGAACGATTGACTAAATTGAAAAGCGCTTCTGTGTCATGGGCTTCTAAAATTTTTAATGTTATTTGTCCATTCACTTTCATTCCAAACATACCATCACACCCTCATTTATTTTTCATATAATTTTGTAAATTATCATAATAATAACATATTAATATTACGCATTGTATCTTAAATTTGTTGTCCTTCCCCAACTTGCATTGTTTGTAGAATTTCTTTTCGAAATTCTCTATGTTGGGGCCCCGCCAACTTGCATTGTCTGTAGAATTTCTTTTCGAAATTCTCTATGTTGGGGCCCCGCCAATAAGCGTTGTAGTGCCTATTACTTTGGTTGATGTCCTTGATACCTATCACACAACTTAATTTAATCACTACTTTATTATTCATTCCAAATTTATATTTAAAAATACGACAAAACAGTGCTAAAATGCTATTAAAGGAGGCACTGCTCATGGCATCATTGAAAAATAAGCATTTTATGATTGGACTATCATTAACATTTATAGTCGCATTATTTAGCTTTTTAGCAGCTAAATTGCCAATCTTAGATAAGGTTGGCGCATTAACTATCGCGATATTAATCGCTATTCTATATCGTCACTTTAGAGGATATCCTGAACAATATAGCTCAGGTATTACGTTTTCATCTAAATATTTATTAAGATTTGCAATCATCCTATATGGACTTAAACTCAATATATTCGATATTATCGGTCAAGGTAGTAGACTATTAGCCATCGATGTAGGTGTCGTTATTTTCAGTATTGTAATGATGCTCTTTGTCAACAAACTGTTGCATGGTGACAAAAACATCGCATTATTACTAGGGGTAGGTACAGGCGTTTGTGGTGCTGCCGCTATTGCTGCAGTAGCTCCAATATTCAAATCACGTGAAAAGGATACAGCTATTAGTATCGGTATCATCGCATTGATTGGTACGATATTTTCACTTATATATACAGCTATCTACGCTATCTTTTCAATGACGACAAATGTTTATGGCGCTTGGTCCGGCGTTAGTCTTCATGAAATTGCACACGTTGTCTTAGCTGGTGGCTTTGGTGGTAGTGATGCACTTAAAATCGCACTTCTTGGTAAACTTGGTAGAGTATTCTTACTGATTCCATTAACCATCGTACTTATTTTAATTATGCGTTTCCGTTCATCAGAATCATCTAGCAAGGGTCGAATAAGCATTCCATACTTTTTAATTGGATTTGTCATTATGGCCTTAGTGAATACATATGTAACTATTCCATCAGTATTGTTAAATATTTTAAATACTGTATCAACAATTTGCTTATTAATGGCCATGGTTGCTTTAGGGTTAAATGTTGCTTTTAAAGATCTTAAAAATCGCGCACTTAAACCGCTTATGACAATCATTATTACCTCAATATGCTTGTCATCACTTGCCTTTATCGTCGTTCACTGGCTATATAGTTAATATAAAAAGACGCTCAAACACTTATAAATATAGTGTGCCGAGCGTCTTATTTTTATACTTTAAAAGTCGTATTGGTTGTTTTCTTCTTCAAGCACTTGTTGTTGTACTTTAGCAGTTCGCATTGTGGATTGTGCCAACGCTTTCAAACGAAATACAACATCATCATTGACAATTTGTTGATTTGAAAAATCTTTCTCTTCAATAAATACATACGTTTGCATCGTATGTGCTTTCATGTAACTCAATATTGGTTTTAAATGCATTTCAGGAATTAAATAATGTTTACTCGAACCTGCTGTCGCTACAAGTCCTATTACCTTATCGCGAAACGCATTGACCGGAAGTAAATCAAATACATTTTTCAAAGCACCAGGGATGGAAGCTTGAAAAATTGGAAAACCAATAAAAATCACATCAGCCTGCATTAACGACGTCGTTAATTTATATACATCTCCTTTAGTATCTAGATAATTCTTTCCAACGCTAAATTCTAATTCAAGTTCTCGTAAATCCATCAACTCTATTTGGTGTCCCTCATTGATGACTTCTAGTTCATTTTTTAAATCATCCATAGCAATTCTCGTTTTAGAACCTACTGTGGAACCTGACAATAATACAATATTCATGATGACGCCCCTCCTATTTTGATAAATACTTTTTAATCGCCGGTATAATGTCGTTGCCAATTAACTCAATATTCTTCATAACATTTTCAAATGGCACACCGCCAAAATCAAGCTGTGCCATAAAACGTTGATGACCATACAACTCATGTTGATACAATATCTTTTCAATAATTTGTTGCGGGCTTCCAACCATTAGCGCTTCTCTATAATCTGGTGAATTAGCAAATTGCTGTTTCGGATAACCAACGCCACGAATAAATGACATCCCTGTATTCAAATGTGGATAAAATTCTCTCATAGCATCCTGAGTTGTTTCAGCTGTATAAAACAGACTCGCTGTACTTACTGGTAAAGACTTGGGCGAAGCATCGAAACCTGCTTCAGTTGCTGCTTGACGATAAGCATCTATAGAACCTTTAAAGTTCATTGCTGGGCCACCAAGGGTTGTAATCATCATTGGCACACCTTGTTTTCCCGCTTTGATAGCACTTGCAGGTGGACCACCAACAGCACGCCATATTGGCAATGTATTATCGATTGGTCTTGGGAATATTTTCATATTTCTAAGTTCTGGACGATATTTTCCAGACCAAGTAATACGTTCAGTTTTATTTAACTCTAAAAGTAAACCTAATTTTTCTTCAAACAATTCATCATAGTCTTTTAAATCATAGCCAAACAAATCAAAAATACCTGTTCTTGATGCTCTTCCAGCCACAATTTCGGCTCTACCATGAGAAATCAAATCTAATGTCGCGAAGTCTTCAAATACTCTTACAGGATCTGTTGCACTAATAATCGTTGAAGAACTTGAAACTTTAATATGCTTTGTCGCTTGGGCAATTGCACCTAACACAACCGTATGTGCCTGTGTTGTAAAATGCTCTTGATGACTTTCACCAACTGCAAAAACATCAATACCCGCTTCATCTGCTAATTTACTTGCTTCAATAATTTCATTAATACGTTGCTCATAACTAACTTTTTCACCTTTAAATGGATTCAATAAATGATCACCTAAGGAATACAAACCAAACTCAAGAGGCGTGTTTTTATTCATTTCTAATTTTGCCATTAAACATTCTCCTTTATATTTCGTGTAACTTATTTTCAATTTGTTCACGTTCTGCTTCTAAAAAGTCAGGCAAGTTCAATTGACTTCCTAATTGTTCAACAGGTGTATCAATAGTAAATCCAGGCGCTTCAGTCGCAAATTCATACATAATTGAATTATGGCGATAGTATAATGATTTAAAGGAATAGCGATCAATTATACCTGAATTACTTTGTGGTTGTTGTTGTAATTTCTTGTAAATTGCATCTAAGTCACTCATTTGTGGTGTATTAACTGCAATATGATGGATATAACCTCGTCCAGGTCTTTCACGTTGTCCCTGTTGCTCAATAACTACAAAATCCGAATATAAACCTTGTGGTGCTAATGTCAGCACATCGAATGATTCATTATCTCTTTTGCGATAACCTAAGACATTTTCCAAAAATTCTACCGTACGCGCTGCATTTCTAACTCTTAATTCTACTGGCCCTATTCCTAAAATTTGATATGCTTGAGGTATTTCACTATAAGCGTTATGTTGCCATTGATGTGGTACTTCAAAACTATCATTAACAAGCAGTATGATTTCTAAGTCGTCTTCATCTTTAAAGACAACACCTTCTTGTCCAAGATAGTACAAATGTTCAGACTTAATACCATTATTCTCAAGACGTTTTTCAAAATAATGAAGTGCCGCTTGATTTGGTACTAATAATGAAAATCGATAAATCGTTTCAGTACCTGGCTGCTTATGACCCGCATTAGGAATTTCAAAAAAACTTAAAATTGTTCCGGCTGTACCTACTTCGTCCCCATAAAACAAATGATACATTGAAGGATTGTCTTGATTAACCGACTTTTCAACTAATCGTAATCCAAGGACATTTGTGTAAAAATCCTTATTACGTTTTGCATCTTTTGTATACATGGATATGTGATGATGCCCTACTATATTCATACTATCCCTCCTATTAGTATAAATTTTATACCAACTTACATAAAAAAGATACTTATATGCCATTTACCCCTTTTCTGCAAATAAAAATATGCTTGCACTCATTCGTAGATACACAGCTAGTATGTAAAACGCCATAATAATTGCATAATTATAAATTTATGTGTGGCAATTTATTCTTTCTAAACGTTTATAAAATACTTCAAAAACTAAATCTTCAAGATTTCACAAAAGTATATTGACAACGCTTTCATACATGTCTAATATAAGTTTATCGCACAAAATGCATATAAATACATATTAAGGAGGATTTTATGAATTTTCTTAAACCTGCAAAGCATATTAAGCCTTTGCCAGAAAATCAGATAGATGATACCTATAAACGATTACGTCTCCAAGTATTTCTTGGTATTTTCATCGGTTACGCTGGGTACTATTTATTACGTAAAAACTTTTCATTAGCGATGCCGGCATTGCAAGAGCAAGGTTTTACAAAAGCGGAACTAGGTTTTGCACTTTCTGCTGTTTCCATCGCATATGGATTTAGTAAGTTCTTTATGGGTACTGTAAGTGATCGGAGCAATGCTCGGATATTCTTAGTTCTTGGATTAGTACTCACTGCTATAGTCAACTTGTTAATGGGATTTGTACCGTTCTTTACATCAGGTATCGGTATTATGTTTGTCCTATTATTCTTAAATGGATGGTTTCAAGGTATGGGCTGGCCACCTTCAGGCCGTGTTCTCGTTCACTGGTTTAGTGTAAGTGAACGCGGAAGTAAGACTGCCCTTTGGAACGTTGCGCATAATGTTGGTGGAGGTATTATGGCACCTATTGCTGCTTGGGGTATTACAACAACAGCATTTATCAACTTTGGTTATTTAAAAGGTTTCGAAGGTGTATTCATTTACCCTGCACTCTTAGCACTTATCATTGCCGCAATTTCATACGTATTGATTAGAGACACACCTCAATCTCAAGGTTTACCTCCAATCGAAATTTATAAAAATGACTTTGCTACAAGCGATAAGAAAACATTAGAAACAGAATTAACTACAAAAGAAATTTTATTTAAATATGTACTGAACAATAAATGGGTATGGGCAATTGCCTTTGCAAATATATTTGTTTATTTCGTGCGTTATGGTGTACTTGATTGGGCGCCAGTCTACTTAAGTGAAGAAAAACATTTCGACTTAAAAGCGTCAGGTTGGGCATACTTCTTATACGAATGGGCTGGAATTCCTGGTACATTATTATGTGGTTACATTTCTGATAAATTATTCAAAGGTCGTCGTGGACCTGCAGGTTTCTTCTTTATGTTAGGTGTCACAGTATTTGTATTAATTTATTGGTTAAATCCTCCAGGCAATGCTTGGTTAGACAATGTCTCATTAATTGCCATTGGTTTCTTAATATATGGACCAGTTATGTTAATTGGTTTACAAGCATTAGATTATGTACCTAAAAAAGCAGCTGGCACAGCAGCTGGATTAACAGGATTATTTGGTTATCTGTTTGGTGCTGTAATGGCCAACATCGTCTTAGGTGCTGTAGTTGATAAATTCGGATGGGATGTCGGTTTTATTTTATTAACAGCAATCAGTGTGTTTGCAATGTTGAGCTTTATCCTCACTTGGAATAAAGTAGGACAAGAAACCGTTCATCATTAAATGATAAAAAATAAAGTCATATGGTTATCTTATCGAAAGATGATATATTCATCTCTTATAAGTTCAACCATATGACTTTTTAATTAGTATTCAAAAAAATATTTACATTGCCACTTTTGTGTTTGCTCTGCTCTTTTATTCAATTGATTACACCACTTAGGATAAACTCTAAAAGCCATCTTACCTTTATGTTCAAATGTAGTTAAGATACCTTTTTCTACCAATAATTCCCTAGGAAATAAAAAATAACCGCTTAATTCTTCATCAATAACTATAATCATTAAGTAATCTGCAAATGCCTCTTTTGAGTATGGTTGATTACAATTGTTCTCGTCTTTTGTCCAACATGTAACAAAATACCTTGCTTTAGTCGGTGTTTTCTTAGCTAACCTACTTTGATATGTTTCCTCTTTAAAGCTAAATGTTAATGCTTCGTAATCTTGATTATATTTTTCTTCCGTTAAATCTTTAACGTCTGATTCTTCACTAAAAATATATTTCAACAGTAATTTAGATTTATACATATGCCATCCTCACTTTATTTTTTCATAATCGTATCATATATTTATTTTTTTATTCGAAAAATACACTTCCGACCGAAATATACTCAGCCAGAAGTGTACGAAATATTTAACCTTCTATTAATTCAGATGTATCAACTGTCAAACGATCACGTAATAAATAAACGATTAACATTGCTGCTAAAGCACAAAGTGACTCAGCAATTAATAATGACCAAATGACACCTGTTAGTCCAAACAAAGCATTCATAATAAATAGTACTGGAATGATAACCACACCTTGTAAAATGGCCATAATTGTAGCACCGCGACCTTGACCAGTTGCTTGAAGCATACCAGTAAACAAGAAACCTATACCATTTAATAACAATGATGTCATTGTTACTTTCAAAATAAATGTCGCCATCTCAACAATGGCTTGATCAGTAGTAAATAGTCCGACCATATGATGTCCAATTGTAAATACAGCAATCATACATACAACAAAGATAACACCGATAGACATGATAACTGCTTTGATAACGTCTTTCATACGCCCTTTATTTGACATAAAGTTATATGCAATTAATGGTACAACACCTTCACATAATCCCATGATAATAAGTTCTGGAAATTGCACAAGTCTAAATGAGATACCATAACTTGCAATCGCGAAGTTTCCATAATGTGCTAAAAATAAATTTAAAACTAATCCTGTGAATCCCATTAAGATACTCATTAAAAATGCAGGAATACCTATTTTAAAGATTTCAGAAAGCATTTCTTTATTAGGTTTCGCAAGTTTAATATTAACTGACACAACGTCACTATTTTTCATAAAATAAATGATAAAGAACAGAGCAGCAGCAACATTACTGATTGCAGTACCCAAAGCTGCACCAACAACGTTTAAATCAAAACCAAAAATTAAAATTGGATCTAAAATAATATTTAAGCCTACACTAGCTAACATACCAATCATAGAAATCATTGGTGCCCCAATTGCACGTGCAAATTGTTCTAATATGAAGAACAAAATTACAAAAGGTGCACTTAAAAACATTACTTTCAAATAATTACTTGTTAAAGCTAACGTTTCACCTCTCGCCCCTAAAATTGCTGCGATTTGATCACTGAATGGTAAAGCAACTAAAATTACAATAAGTCCTAGTGCAATACCACCATAAATAGAGAAACTACTTACAAATTTACTCTTACTATAGTCTTTCGCACCTAATAAACGTGAAATATAAGTTCCTGCACCAACGCCAAATAAATTCCCCAACCCCATTAAGATAGCAAATACTGGCAGTGTTAGTGAGATAGCAGAAATCATGTGGCTATCTTCTAAAAATCCTATAAAGTAAATATTTAATATGCCATAAATAACACTTAATAAAGTCCCTATCATCATTGGCAATGAGAAATGCATCATCGCTTTAAATACTGGCGATTTCTCAAAATAATATAATTGTTCGTCTTTCATTATTCAATACTCCTTGTCTTTTTCAATAATTAGCTTACTAACAATTAGATATCTAACTATAATATTAAAGATAAAGTGACTGATTTCTACCAGTCACGCTTACCATTTATTGTAAACTAGATAACATTTTCGTTAAGTTTGCTTTCATTTGTTCATTTTCTTCTTCAGATAACTGCGATACGAGTGTTTGCTCCATTTCATCAAATATCGAAGTGAATGCTTCTACAAGTTTAATCCCAGAGGTAGTCAGTCCTATATTCTTTCTTCTCGTATCTTGTGCATCGACATAGCGATAAATCAACTTTTTACGTTCAAGGTTCCTTAATAAATTACTGACAGTTGGACCTGTTCGTTGTAATGCTTTAGCAATATCATTTTGTGTCAGTCCATCTTGTTGATGTGCATAAAGATAACCTAACGTATGACCTTGCTCATTTGTAATATCAAAGTGCTCTAACTTTTGATCAGCCTTTTGTTTCATCTCATGACTAATCATTCTAAATAAATACGAATAAGTGAATTCCATTTATTGCACCACCATTTCGTTAGATGTCTAACTAAATATACTGCGACATTTTTAAATTGTCAACATGAATATCTAATTTATTTTAAAAGTTCCTATAAAATCTTGCGCCATAAACATTTTGATATGCAATTTTTCGGATTAAAATATGAAAGAGATTGCATATCTACGCTTTTAAGAAATCGCTTACAATTACAAATAGGAGGATATTACGTTGTTAAGTTATAGACAAATCGAAATTTTGTATCTTTTAATTCATGAGCAAACGTTTATTCCAATCAATACCATTGCTAATCAACTTGGTGTATCACCTCGTACCATTCAATACGATATAGCATATATTGAGCAATATGCTGAAACTTATCATTACCAAGTCAGCCGTAATAAAGCTGCAGGCATCAAAGTAACAACAGCTAACACAACGATATTAAATGAATTAGAGCACAATCTAACGAATCAAATTCATTTTTCAAAAGATGAGCGACTCACACATATCGCTTTAAAGTTATTCGAAACAACTGATCCTGTTTCAACAAAGCAACTTGCACAAGATGTTAATGTTTCGCGTCGGACAATTGCAGATGATATTAAAATGATTCAAGCCCAACTAGATCAATACCATTTAAAGTTAAATTATGTCCACAATAAAGGATTCAATATTATTGGTGAGGAAGATCATTATCGTAAAGCGTATGCACACTTTATACATCAATATATGAAACAAGCTGCACCTTTTATAGAGGCTGATTTCTTTAATTCAGAATCAATCGCATTGGTTCGCCGTGCCATTATTAAGACATTAAATAGTGAAAATTATCATTTAGTTCAGTCGGCTATCGATGGCTTAATCTATCATATACTCATTGCCATTCAGCGTTTAAATGAAAATTTTTCGTTCGATATACCTATCAATGAAATTGATAAATGGCGACATACTAATCAGTATGCTATTGCTTCAAAAATGATAGAAAACTTAGAACGCAGTTGTAATGTCACATTTCCAGAGTCTGAAATTATCTTTATCACGTTACATTTACTAGGCTCTAAAATGACCGAACATACAGCATCTTCAATTACCTTTGAATACCATGATTTATCGCAAAATATACATGAATTGATCACTTGTGTTAGCCAAGAATTAGGCATTGATATGTCAAAAGACAACAAATTGCATACCAGTCTGATTACACATATCAAACCAGCTATACATCGTATTAAATACGATATGCTACAACCTAATCCTTTGAGGCAAGAAGTTATGCGTCGCTATCCTCAAATCATTGAAGCCGTTAGCAAGCATATTAGCCCAATTGAACAAGATGCTGCTATTTGCTTCAACGAAGATGAATTAACATACATTACAATTCATTTCGCATCAAGTATAGAGCGTGTTGCAACACATAAACAATCAATGATTAAGGTTGTCTTACTATGTGGTTCTGGTATAGGCACGTCGCAACTTTTAAAATCAAAACTAAATCATCTGTATCCTGAGTTTCACATTTGGGATGCCTATTCCATTTATCAATTGGAAGAAAGTCGATTATTGCAAGATAACATTGATTATGTCATTTCAACAGTACCTTGTGAAATCTCAGCTGTACCAGTTATTCATGTCGATCCATTTATCAATCAGCAATCTCGTCAAAAATTGAATCAAATTATCAATGACTCAAGAGAACAACGAGTCATGAAAATGGCAACTGATGGCAAGTCACTCGCAGATTTATTGCCTGAACATCGCATCATTATAAATAAACAACCATTATCAATTGAATCGGCAATTACAGTGGCTGTGCAACCTTTAATCAATGATGGCATTGTCAATTCAAATTATACAGCTGCAATTTTAAAACAATTAGAACAATTCGGGTCATATATGGTCATTAGTCCGCATATTGCACTTATTCACGCTGGTACTGATTATGTACAGAATGGTGTAGGTTTCGCACTAACTTATTTCACTGAAGGGATTATTTTTGGTAGTAAAGCTAACGATCCCGTTCACCTTGTAATTACATTAGCAACGGACCACCCCAATGCACATTTAAAGGCATTGGGACAGTTAAGCGAATGCTTAAGCAACGACTTATATCGACAAGATTTCTTAGATGGGAATATTTTTAAAATTAAACAACACATTGCTTTAACTATGACAAAGGAGGTTTAATAACGTGTCATTAGACATTTTGTCAACAACACGCATCATTGTAAAAGAACAAGTAAATGATTGGACTGAAGCTATAACTATAGCTTCTCAGCCATTACTACAAGAACAAATTATTGAACAAGGCTATGTTCAAGCAATGATTGATAGCGTTAATGAACTTGGACCTTATATCGTTATCGCACCTGAAATTGCAATTGCACATGCAAGACCTAACAATGACGTACATCAAGTTGGTTTAAGTCTATTAAAGTTGAACCAACATGTGGCATTCTGTGATGAAGATCACTACGCATCACTCATTTTTGTATTGAGTGCCATCGACAATCATTCACACTTATCTGTATTACAAAATTTAGCAATCGTACTGGGCGATAACCAAACAGTCCAGCAACTATTAACTGCAAGAAACGCACAAGACATTAAAAACATTTTAAAGGAGCATGATTAATATGAAAATTTTAGTAGTATGTGGCCACGGTTTAGGAAGTAGTTTTATGGTAGAAATGAACGCACAAGAAGCACTTAGGCAACTTAATGCACCATCTGATATCGAAGTTGAACATAGTGACATTATGACAGCAAGTCCAGAGATGGCTGACTTGTTTATTTGTGGTAGAGATTTAGCTGAAAATGCCGAACGTCTAGGGGATGTCTTAGTTCTTGATAATATTTTAGACAAAGCTGAATTACAACAAAAGCTCTCAGAAAAATTACAACAACTTAACATGATTTAAAGGAGGTACGACCTATGCAAGCAATCCTTAATTTTATAGTCGATATTTTAAGTCAACCAGCCATTCTTGTTGCACTGATTGCCTTTATAGGCTTAATCGTTCAGAAAAAACCTGCCGCAACAATCACTTCAGGAACCATTAAAACGATATTGGGCTTCTTAATTTTAAGTGCAGGTGCTGATGTCGTCGTTCGATCTCTTGAGCCATTCGGCAAAATATTCCAACACGCATTCGGTGTACAAGGTATCGTACCTAACAACGAAGCTATCGTCTCACTAGCCTTAAAAGATTTTGGAACAACAACTGCACTAATCATGGTCTGTGGCATGATTGTTAGTATTTTAATTGCCCGCTTCACTAATTTAAAATATATCTTTTTAACAGGTCATCATACATTTTACATGGCTGCGTTTTTAGCAATCATTTTAACAGTCAGTCATATTAAAGGCTGGCTAACGATTGTTATCGGCGCACTCGTATTAGGATTAATCATGGCAGTCTTACCTGCATTACTCCAACCTACGATGCGAAAAATTACAGGGAATGACCAAGTAGCGTTAGGTCATTTTGGCTCAATCAGTTACTTTGCCGCAGGTGCTGTAGGTCAATTATTCAAAGGTAAGTCTAAATCAACGGAAGAGATTAAATTTCCAAAAGGCTTAAGTTTCTTACGAGAAAGTACAATTAGTATCTCGATTACGATGGCATTACTTTACTTCATCGCATGCTTATTTGCGGGCGTTAGTTATGTACACGAATCTATTAGTAATGGTCAAAACTTTATTGTATTTTCATTAATTCAAGGCGTGACATTTGCTGCTGGTGTATTTATTATTTTAACGGGCGTTCGCTTAATCTTAGCTGAAATCGTCCCAGCATTTAAAGGAATTTCTGAAAAGCTTGTACCAAATTCTAAACCTGCATTAGACTGCCCTATTGTGTTCCCTTATGCACAAAATGCAGTACTAATTGGATTCTTTGTCAGCTTTATTACAGGTGTCATCGGTATGTTTATCTTATTCTTATTTGGTGGCGTCGTCATTTTACCTGGCGTAGTTGCACACTTCTTCTTAGGTGCAACGGCTGCTGTATTCGGTAATGCAAGAGGCGGTATTAAAGGTGCTGTTGCTGGCGCCGCTCTAAATGGTATCCTAATAACGTTTTTACCATTATTATTCTTGCCATTTTTAGGCGAATTAGGTGGTGCTGCAACAACATTCTCAGATACAGACTTTTTAGCTGTCGGTATCGTGTTCGGTAACGCAGTAAAATATATGGGATTATTTGGTGCGATTCTATTTATTATTATCGTAGGTGCAACAGCAATTTTATTAAAAGGTCGTCAAAAGCCACAGCAATAGTGTTAACGTGAAAATATAAAACACCGTCACATATTGAGTGAATGCCCCTTTTATCAAGAGGAAAGCCACTTACTTATGGACGGTGTTTTTGTATTATATTAAATAATGTTCAACGAGGGTGCGACATTAATACCTAAACAATATTAACTTAAAATCATCTCAACCAATGATTTAGCCGTAACATTACCAAAATAATAAACGATGTCTAATTGCTTGAACTGATGCGTTAAATCTTCTCTTGTCATTTTTGTTCCTTGTAATGCTTGTTCCACATCTTTTATATCACCTTGTCCAAAGAAATCACCAAAAATTCTACAATCTGCAATACGATTTTGTTCAACAGAAATGGTAATATCTACAGTACCTGATGATAATCTTTCACTTCGATTATATTCATATTTGGGTGACTTCCCATAATTCCAATCCCAATTTTTATACTTTTTACTCGCCAATTCTTCAATCGATTCCCAATCTGCATCAGATAATTCGTATCGTTTCGCCTCTTTAATGTCATCGATTCCCAAAATCTGCGTCACCATTAAATTTTTAAATTCTTCAATGGTTATATCCCGATACTTTTCATTCAGTGCTTCTCTAAGATCACCAACACGTGCACGCACAGATTTAATCCCTTTCGATGCAATCTTTTTGCGATTAGGCTTTAACACTTTATCCATTGCTTCATAATTAACATCAAGTAATAGCGAATAACCGCCATAAATACGATTGTTCATTAATGTCATTGCGGCGCCTGACACTTTTTTACCATTCAATGTTAAATCATTTCTACCGCTTTGTATCACATCTGTTGCACCTAATGTATGCAACGCCTTTATAGCTGGTTGATAAAATCGTTGAAAATCACCATAAATTGAAGTGTCTTGTTCTAAAATACAACACATATTAACGGCACCTTTATCAACATATACAGCGCCACCACCAGTATCTCGGCGAACTACTTGAATACTGTGTTTATCTATATAATCTTGATTCACTTCTATAGCAGTATTTTGAAAACGTCCAATTTCCACTTTTGGATCACAATAATAAGGAAATAAAATATCTTCATCTAAAAAGATATTCTGGTTAACATAAACTTGCATAGCGAGTGCAATCGCACCATCAGTAATATAATCTCCATTTCTAATCGGTTCTATTAAGTACATCTTCTGTCTCTCCAATGTTGTTATTTTTCGTTGTGCTGTCGTTCCGGAGTGCTGCTGTAATCAATGTTGAGATATCCTCAGTTAAATGTATGGTACGTTCTTGAATTGAATTCGGAATGCGATATGCCTTTTTATTCATCGTCATATAAAGGGCATTTTCATTTTTACGTGTCATACGCTGAAAAGGATGCTTCACAAATTGTGGTGTAGTATAACCAATTCCAATTTCCAAATACAACACTTTATCATCTTGATGTTGCTCTAGAAAAGCATTATAACGTTGTAGTTGCGCATGAAATTCAGCATCTTCAACCATGCCAACTTCCGCTTTACGTTTATTCACTTCCATTGGGGCATCACATTTTGGACATCTTGGAATCATCTCCCAAGGTATAAGCATATCTTGTTGCGCAACAACCATTTTACGAATTAAATCATCATTTCGATACGTTTGAGCATGACAATGCTGACTACACTGTTGCAGTATATACTCCCCTTGTATATGAAATACATGAGTCATATCATATTCAGCAGCATCGAAAGCATTGTCTGCATTCGTAGTTATGATATGGTACTGTTTACCTTCCACTAAGGATTTTAATGCGAGATAAGACTGACCTACAGGTTGATCTAAATAGTTTAATGTAATAAAACGACTCTCAAATGCCCAATACTCTTGCCAACTGCCATAAGGATGTAAACTCGCTTGCAACATATCAAAAAAGCGATATTTTTCAATGAAATCTGGGAAATTTTCCGTAAAACGCTCTCCTACATATGTAAATCCGTCAGATGCAGACATGCCTGCACCAATTCCAATCACTATCGCATCTGCTTCATCAATCGCAGTACGCAATACTTCAGCCTGCTTTGTCTTGTCATCCATTAAAAGAGACATTGCATTCCATTTACTACTCTGCATCACGGTTAAATGCCTCCTTATACAGTTGTAAATCCTTATCTGTAAATACATTGAACACGACTTTCAATGTTGAATTTGTTTCTTTGAGATAGCTTTCTACTGTTCGAACAGCAATTTCTGCTGCTTCATCTTGAGGAAAAGCAAATACACCTGTAGATATACAGCAAAATGCTATATGATTTAAACTTTGTTGATCAGCCAATTTAAGACAACTCAAATAGCATTTAGCTAACAAGTCCTGATTCATCTTTGAAACAGGCAATCGACGTATTTGCGGACCAACCGTATGAATTATATACTTTGCTGGCAAATTATATCCACGTGTTATTTTGGCTTTACCTACACCTTCATTGCGCCCTTGTTGTCGAATAATCTCTGCACAATCAAGTCGAACTTGAACACCCGCTTTTGTATGAATAATATTATCAATGCAGTCATGATTTGCTTGCATACATCCTAGAAAACGACTATTTGCAGCATTAACAATAGCATCGATTTTTAACGTCGTGATATCACCTTGCCAAACAAAGATATTGTCACCTTTTATTGGCTTCAAATCTTTCAAATCCGTAACATGTTGACGATTCAAATCACTTAACATAGCATCTTGTACAGCTAAATATTCATCACTTACAGGTAATGCCGGCCTGACATTTGCTAAACCTCGATATAATTCCCACAAATCTTCAAATGAAGATGGTATTACCAATACGTCATTGTCATTTCTCTCTCGACGCATATCATTGATTAAATATTCAAGTCTCGCTTTATTTGATTTTAACGTTTCCATTTAAGCCTCCGGTAATGCTAGGAATGCTTCTTTATCGACATCATCCAATTTGAACAACCAATTTTCTTCTGGTTTTTCAGAGTTTAAAATTGTCGGTTCTTCTTCCGCTTTTGTATTTCGCTCAATAATCGTTCCTGACAATGGCGTTTGCACATCAATGACCGTTTTCGATGCTTCGATACTCACAATTTCATCATCCACTTTAACTTCATCTGGACTCACGAATTCAACATAACCTACTGTCCCAATATCATCTTGCAATTCAGGTGTCATACTAAACACATACAAATCTCCTACTTTTTCTACCCATAAATAATTAGCTAACTTTTTCATCTTATCTTCATCCTTTCTCTTCTATTTAAAATGCTACAAATAGATTTCCGCGAGTAATTTTAATGTTTTACAACGCTGTTCAATGCCTGGAATAAGCGGTGCTACTAACACCTCATCAACTTCAAACGTAGCAATGAAATCATCTAATTGTGCTTTAACCTGTTCTTGTGTACCTGCAATGATACGTGCTTGATGTGCTTGAATCATCTCTTTGTCTCGATCATTGAGCTTATACTTTTGCGCAGTGTCTACCGATGGAAAATGTTCAAATTCTGCAAATTGTAATTTACCTAATAACCAAACATCTAAGGCATGTTGTAATGCTGCTACTTCCGCTTCGTTATCAGCTACAATGACAAATACAGATGCCATCACCTTTGCGTCCATTTTAATCGTTGATGCTTGGAAATGTTTTTTGTAAATATCAATGTTATCCTTCGCTGCATGTATCGCATTTATATCTGGTAGCAAAAATGTTCCAACAGAAAGCCCTATACCTAGTTCGGCAGCTATTTTAGCAGATGTTGCGCTACTACTTAATAACCACATTTCTGGAAAATGATCAATGTGTGGTTGGACACCTAACATATGCGCACTTGGTTTATCCTTTATTGTAAGATAATCACGTAATAACGAAATCGATTCATCGTAACTATCATATTTAGGATTTATTCCATCTAAAGCTTGCTTTACCATAGTAGTACCTGGATTATTACCAATACCTAAATCAATACGATTTGGATATAACGCTGTCATCATTCTAAAATGCTCAGCAATTTTATAAGGTCGATAGTGCGGCAACATCACACCACCAGAGCCAACTCGTATGCGATTTGTCTGCGCCAATGTATGCATCATCAAAAGTTCTGGACTACTACACGCAAACGCTGGTACATTATGATGTTCCGTAAACCAAATTCGCTTAAAGCCAAGTCGATCTGCTAATTTTGCAAGTGTCACTGAATCTTGCAATGCCTTTTGTGCATCCTTACCTTCATCTATTAAGGCATAGTCTAATACGCTTAATTTAACCAATCCGTCATCTCCAAACTTATCCTGTCATGTCAAACCGACATAACATTTTAGCGTTCTTAATACCATTCCCTCTTCATATACCCACGTATATGATAACGTTTTTCAATTAACTTTTATATCTTTTCGCTTTTATTTTTCTTTTTCACATTCATATTTTCAGGCCTACAAATGCCATTCATTAGTTTAATTTTAAAAATGCTTTCCATGTACCAATTCTATTCTATCCAGACTGTTCATCATTGATTATTCAGTCTTTCCATGGTACTTTGAAAACAATATTGAATAGAAAAGGAATCATAGTATGTACCGATACAAACCACTTTTACAATCAATCCACTTACCTAATGGCATCAAAATTTCGAATCGCTTTGTATTATCACCAATGACCGTAAACGCATCAACAAAAGAAGGCTATATTACAAAAGCAGACTTGGCTTATGCTGCACGTCGCTCTAATTCAGCTGGTATGCAAGTCACCGGCGCTGCTTACATTGAACCTTATGGTCAATTGTTTGAATACGGCTTTAATATTGATCATGATGCTTGTATCCCTGGATTAACTAACATGGCATCTACGATGAAACAACATGGTAGCCTCGCTATTATTCAGCTAGCGCATGCTGGTCGTTTTTCAAATCAAGCAATTTTAAATTTTGGAAAGGTGTATGGACCAAGCCCTATGACGTTGCATTCACCGATTGAACACGATGTTATCGCCATGTCTCAAGAGAAAATCAATAGCATCATTCAGCAGTATCGCGATGCTACATTACGCGCGATTAAAGCAGGTTTTGATGGTGTGGAAATTTCGATTGCACAACGTTTGCTGATTCAAACATTTTTCTCAACTTTTTCGAATAAACGTACAGACCATTACGGTGCCGACTCATTAAAAAATCGTGCAAGATTATGTTTAGAAGTTATGCGCGCGGTACAAGAAGTAATTGATAAAGAAGCACCTGACAATTTTATTTTAGGATTTCGAGCAACGCCAGAAGAAACCAGAGGTAGTGATTTAGGATATACCATTGACGAGTTCAATCAATTAATCGATTGGGTCACGGACGTTTCAAACATCCAATATTTAGCAATTGCTAGCTGGGGGCGACATATTTATCAAAATACGTCTCGTACACCAGGTGAACATTTCGGTCGGCCAGTTAACCAAATTGTCTATGAACATTTAGCTGGTCGCATCCCTTTAATTGCAAGTGGCGGGATTAATTCTCCAGAGTCTGCTTTAGATGCTTTACAACATGCAGATATGGTTGGCATGTCTTCGCCTTTTGTCACAGAACCTGACTTTGTGCATAAACTTGCTGAACAGCGACCACATGATATCAATCTTGAATTTTCTATGGCAGATTTAGAAGATTTAGCCATTCCACATGCTGCTTTTAAAGATATTGTTAAAATGATGGATTATGGGGAAGGTCTAAAGAAGCATACCCGTGACGCTTTACGTCAATTGGAACAGAATTATCATGACTCATCGTCTTAAGACTATTTTTCATGGAAATTTAAGACAGTGTTATAATGACATCAATTTCAAAAATAAGGAGTCTGTATAGTCGTGACTGAAATTAAAGATAAAGTAATTACTAAAGATGCATTTGCATTACCTTACACAATTATTAAAGCAAAAAACCAACCAACAAAAGGCGCTATTGTCTACATCCACGGTGGTGGATTAATGTTCGGTAAAGCTAACGATTTATCCCCACAGTATATCGATATCCTTACGGAACATTACGATTTAATTCAACTAAGTTATCGTTTATTACCAGAAGTAAGTCTCGATTGCATTATTGAGGATGTCTACGCATCATTCGATGCGATTCAATCACAATATTCTAATTGCCCTATTTTTACCTTTGGCAGATCATCAGGTGCATATTTAAGTCTATTAATTGCACGAGACAGAGATATTGATGGTGTTATTGATTTTTATGGTTATAGTCGCATCAACACTGAACCTTTTAAAACAACTAATAGTTATTACGCAAAAATAGCTCAAAGCGTAAACGAAACAATGATTGCACAACTCACTTCACCAACACCGGTTGTTCAAGATCAAATCGCACAACGTTTTTTAATCTACGTTTATGCACGTGGCACAGGTAAATGGATAAATATGATTAATATTGCTGATTATACCGATTCAAAATACAACATCTCACCAAATGAACTTAAAACACTTCCACCTGTTTTCGTTGCGCATTGTAATGGCGATTATGATGTTCCCGTTGAGGAAAGCGAACATATCATGAATCATGTTCCACATTCAACATTTGAACGCGTGAATAAAAACGAGCATGATTTTGATCGTAGACCTAATGACGAAGCAATCACTATTTATCGTAAAGTTGTTGATTTCTTAAACGCTATAACAATGGCGTAATATACCATTATTTTTTAAAGCCCAATTTATCATCATGATAAACAGTTATTCGATCAACCATATTATTCATACAATTTTTTAAGCTCATAAACAGATACGCCTGTCCCTTTAGTTTTCGCTAATGAGACAGGCGCTTTATTTCACTTTACTATTTTGAAATTCAACACTGTGATGCTACTTATATCTGCTGTGCCAAGTTAGTAGCACGAAATACATAGCATATTAAATTACGAAAATGAATTTAACTTGCTTTCAATTGTGTACCTTTACCTTCAGTTGCTTCAACACGCAACAAGTCATTTATAATACCTGTATAGAAGTTGGCGAGTTCTGCACCTTTACGCTTAAAATCTAGGAAATCTACACCGATAAAATCGACATGATCCCATCCTTGTATGATTGGTTTAACTTGCCAGATACCTCTTCGTGTGGCAGGTTCATCATTCGTAACATTAACAAATGGTTGATTAGACGGATGTAATGACGAAATCACTGGTACGACACCATCATTTTTACGCCATTCTTCTCTTGCATCATGACCAATAATTCTACTCGTTGTATCCATTAAGAAAAATGTACCTAAATCAGGATTTTCATAACCTAATGGACCAGTATGAGATGATACACCTGTATAAGTCGTGTACGTAATATTTGGATTCATACTTGTCATGTTGTTCAATTTTGCAGAGCCATCTAACGTTAAATCATAGGCAGCATTGTCGTCTGATGTCCAAATTTTGCTTTTACTAACGCGTTTTATATAGTCAATGTAACTCTCATTTGGTAATTGTTTAAAGCCCCATTGCGTTAATCCTAAATCGATATTCGAATACTTGTTACCCATAAATCGATTTAAAGCGAACATGATTTTTCTAACAGCTTCTGTATTTCCAAACTTATCAGCTGCTTGTGAACCATTATGTGGTGTTGCTAATGTTGTGATTGATGCAACCATATTGTTATGACCACCAGTGAATAATGGTGATATTTCTCCACCATGCGCTTTATGATAGGCAATTTCTTCTTTGTTACCATTTCTTAAAAACTCTTCCATTAAACGAATTGTTTGACCACCCATACTATGCCCTACAAGATGTACCTTTTTACCAGGTTCCCAATTAGGCATGATTCCTTTATATGTCTTACCATAGCGCTCATGTCCGTATTTAGCTGCATGTGCTGCGCCATAATCTACGCGACCACCTTTAATGTAATAATAAAGTTCTACAGCACGATCATAGTTGCTACCAAATGCACTAACACTTGCTTGATGTACATTATAGCCTTGCTTTCTCAATTCTTCGATAACTTTAAATTTATTCCCACCCCAATAATTTGGGTATAAAGCAGGTGCATTATCGCCTACTAATCCTAAAAATCCATGTACAAAAACAACTGGATATTTGTTAAGTGGTTGTACTTGATTCGCTTTAAGTGGTCGAACCTTTTTAGCATCTGCTGCTGCATTTGTAGTCGAACGTGTTTTAGGCGCTTGAAGCGCATCTTTGATTAGTTGTTTATTATCAGTATTTTTATCTGTCGGTTTCTCTGGGGAATTTTGACCATCGATATGTTTACTTAAATCGCCAACTTGTGGTTTCTGTTCACTTTGGTGAACAGTATCATCTTGCTTTGCATCTATGATTTGATGCGCGGGTTGATGTGTATCTTGTTGATTTGGATGTTTGTCCGTGGTTGCATCTTGTGCTTTTGTTGATTTAGGTGCAGTTTTATCATTAGATGGGGGTGTTATTGAAGTTGGTGCTGCTTTATCATGATTTGGTATTACCTTTTGTGCCGGAATGGATGGTTGTGATTTATCAACATCATTCGATTGTGACGTTGTCGATTGTGATCCATTACGTTCAGTATGATGGGTATTTTGAACCTGATCATTTTGACGTTCAGTTTTGTTAGTCGCATTATTTTGGTGTGACTGTTTAGAACCTTGTCGTTCAGAATCTTGCTTTACTTGATTATCATTTTGCGTTCTGATTGTTTTACTATTTTGTGTTGATTGATGCTTCGATGATTGACGCGTATCTTTACCTTCTGTCACTGTTCCACTTTTACCATTCTCTTTATGCATATCGTCTAATTGCTTTCCTGACTGCATTTGATGTGACGTTATCGCATTCCCTTGTTCTCCCGGTTGATTTAGTGTTTCTTTTTGTGCCGCTGCCATTAGACGTTGGTGTTTTTTCCGAGGCTTGTGCTTCATGTGATGACACAATAAACATTGTAGCCGCTAACACTGATACCACGCCTATTGAATACTTTCTAATACTATACTTTCTTTCTTCTTGTCCTCTTAACATATAATCACCTCAAAAGTATTTTTTTGATCCCCTCTTGAGAATGAAAAACAACTGCACCTTCAATATAACATGACATATATTATTTTTTGATTAAGACTACAAAATTAATAAAAATTTAATAATACGATATTAAATCGATACTAATCATTTACAAATATCTGTATCCTCAAATAATTTATAATCACTTTTAATTGTGGCGTTGAATCATCACAACAACATTTAAGATAAACATTTTATTAAGTAATATAGTTTCAATCTATATATAATTAGTTAATTTGTATTGGTCTGAAAATAATTCAAACTATACAATTATAGTAAGTTTTCAGATTTTTCTAAATTAAAATAATGATTCATCTCATTAAGGGGAAGATGCATCATACAGTTTTGTGTATTCATTTAAACAAAGGGGTTGCTTTAATGAATCAATATCATTCTAATGCACAACAACCAAGTGCATGGCGTTTTTTTGTCTATAGTTTAGTGGGCATACTATGTTTCTTTATTCCTTTTACGATTAATGGTAACAACACTATTTTCGTCGATCATGTTCATCTAGCCATTCGCTCAATCATAGGTCCACTTATGCCCTATGTTGCACTGATTATGATTTTAATTGGTACAGCGTTACCAATAGTGAGATGTACTTTTATGACTTCAATCACAAACTTGGTCATTACATTATTTAAAGTTGCAGGTGCAATAATCGGTATAATGTATGTATTTAAAATCGGTCCATCAATATTATTTAAAGCTAACTATGGTCCGTTTTTGTTTGAAAAATTAATGATGCCATTAAGTATCTTAATTCCAGTAGGTGCAATTGCGCTTTCTTTATTAGTAGGCTATGGCTTATTAGAATTTGTCGGTGTTTATATGGAGCCTATTATGAGACCTATTTTTAAAACACCAGGAAAATCCGCTGTCGATGCAGTGGCTTCGTTTGTCGGCAGTTATTCCTTAGGATTATTGATTACTAATCGTGTCTATAAGCAAGGGATGTACAACAAACGAGAAGCCACGATTATTGCGACTGGCTTTTCAACAGTTTCAGCAACTTTTATGATTATCGTTGCTAAAACTTTAGGATTAATGCCGCATTGGAATTTATACTTTTGGATAACTTTAGTCATCACATTTGTCGTGACTGCAATTACTGCATGGCTACCGCCAATCACCAATGAATCAACAGAATATTATAACGGACAAGAAGGAGAACAAGAAGTTGCTATTGAAGGAAGCAGACTGAAAACTGCATATGCAGAGGCGATGAAACAAAATGCATTAACACCATCCCTCGTGAAGAACGTTTGGGACAATTTGAAAGACGGTTTAGAAATGACTGTTGGTATTTTACCTTCTATATTATCGATTGGTTTTTTAGGGCTGATTGTAGCAAACTATACACCATTCATTGATTGACTTGGTTATATATTCTATCCATTTATTTATATTTTCCCAATTGCTGATCAGGCTGTACTTGCAAAAGCGTCAGCGATTTCTATTGTAGAAATGTTTCTACCATCTTTGTTAGTAACTAAAGCTGCAATGAGTACTAAATTTGTCGTCGGTGTAGTAAGCGTATCAGCCATTATCTTTTTCTCAGCATTAGTGCCATGTATACTAGCAACTGAAATTAAAATACCTGTCTGGAAACTCATCATCATTTGGTTTTTACGCGTGGCATTGTCGCTATTAATCACTATCCCCGTCGCTTTACTTATTTTTGGATAATTCAAATTGAAAATAAAATCACTATCATAAACAAACAAAACGAGATGAACCCATTACATTCATTCAGCCACCTAAGATAATTAGGTACCTTTAATTAATGATGGTCATCTCGTTTTTTATCGTTATCATTTAATCTTCCATAACTTGAACAAAACGTTTCGTAATTTCTTTTGGTCGTGTTATCGCACCACCAACGACTGAACAATGAACGCCTAAGTCCATCACGCGTTTATACATATCCGGTGTAATGACATTACCTTCCGCAATAACTTTTGCATCAACACTTTGTAGTACATCTTTTAGGAATTGGAAGTCATTTTGATAAAGTAATTGTCCTTGCGTATAACTAGTATAACCATGTAACGTCGTGCCAATATAATCAAAGCCAAGTCGTGCCGCATTTTTAGCTTCTTCAACGGTCGCGATATCAGCCATGATTTCAACGTTAGGTGCATGTGTTCTAATATATGTCACTAATTCGTCTAACGTTTCTTTCGGACGTTGCTGTAACGTTGCATCCAATGCAATGACTTCACATTGGCTTTCTATCAGTTCATCAACTTCTTTTGACGTTGCAGTAATGAAAACATCTGAGTGATCATAGTCACGTTTCACAATGCCAATAACTGGTAAATCAACCGTTTCTTTAATTGCTAAAATGTCTTCCTTAGTATTTGCGCGAATACCAACAGCACCACCTTCATACGCAGCTAATGCCATTTTCGACATAATAAAAGATGAATGTAATGGTTCATCTGGTAGTGCCTGACAAGATACTATTAATCCATGTGGTAACATTATTCCTCACTCCATAAGTCGTTTTTTCACGTAAAGTCATTTACAATATATCATTAAGATAATTTTTATCAATGCTTTTTACTACCTTGAAAATATTTTTCATATATAATAGTAATCATTAAGATGAAGGGGTGACACAATGAAATTTGAGAATCGTGTTCAACGTTATCAACATTTATTTACAAAAACTGATAAACGCATCGTCAATTATATAAGACAAAATGGTTATAGCGATGCCTTTTCAACGATTAACTCCTTAGCCCATGCGATTGGTACATCACCAGCAACGATGACACGCTTTAGTCATAAGCTGGATTATGAGAATTTCCAAGATTTAAAATTTAATATTCAACAAGAAATGACAGAGACAGTTATTGAAAATAGCCCAATCATTCAAAGAATTCATAAATATCATCAACAAATCATTCAACAAACTGGTGAATTTATTGATAATGACATTATCCAAACCTTTATCGACAAACTTCAATCAAGTCGGCATATACTCTTTGCTGGACTAGGTAGCTCTGGTTTATCAGCGACTGAATTTTATTATCGTATGATTCGTATGGGGCTAAAAGGTAATGTTACTACCGATTCACATTTAATGAAAATATCGGCATCCCTACTATCTCATTCGGACATGTTTATTGCTATGTCAAATAGTGGTAATACTTCGGAATTAATTTCAGCAGCGGAAGTCGCCAAATCTCATGGTGCATATGTCGTTGCCATCACAAATTTCGAAGGTAGTAAACTTACAGATTGTGCAGATTTAGTACTTTTAACAACGGATCAATCGCGTAATACCGACCATCAATTTATCAACACACAAATTGCGACACTCTTTTTAATCGATATCGTGAGTTATCATTTATTAGAAAATACAAATCTGAGTCAAACTTATCAACATACTAAATCTATTATCCTAGACAACAAATAACTAGTAGTATATTCAAATCCACCTGCAACTGTAGACAATCATCGTGATTGTCCCAACAAGTTGCTAGGTGTTTTTTAATTTCAATACCAAATACTTTTTTACATTTTTGAAATCTATACGTTCAAGCGTCTTCAATTTAATATGCCCTTGGCACACTGTTGGTTGATATAGTTTAGATTGGTCCTAGATAGAGTGTGATGTGTAGAACTAACAACCGCTCTCATCTCTCGTATCGGTTTCAAATTCTATTTTAGAATGACTCCTTCTTTCAACCATCATTGCAAACAGCCATATAATGCTGCATCATTTTTACTCTTAGTCGTTTGTATCGGTGCATAAACATAGTCTTTTGGTAAATAGTGTGCAACTTTCGGCTCAATATATTTAATGAGATTGTCTCCTTGTTCAGATATACCGCCACCAATTAATATAAGCCCTGGATCATACATGACTTGTATTTGGGCAATCCCTTCTGCTACATCTTCTGCCCACTCATTTAATATTTGTTTTGCAATATCATCACCTTCTTCAGCTGCTTCAAACAATACTGGCACATGTGTGCTTCTTGTAAACCCTCCTTCTATCATGCGCTTTTTCAATGCACTCGTTGCAGCACGTTGCTCAAACGTTGTATTTTCAGTTGGACGATACAATAAATACCCAACTTCATTTGCCTTATGAAGTTCACCATTATCAATATGGCCTTGATTATTTTTGTACGCACCCCCAATGCCTGTACCAAGCGTCATACAAAAGATCCGTTCTGCTTGATATTGATGTAATTTCAATTCGCCTAGTAATGCAGCGTTTACATCATTTTTTACTTTGACATAAGGAGACAGGGATTTTAATAATCGCTTAAAATTAGTACCTTTATAATTCGGAATGGTTGGCCCTGCGTATACAATTTCGCCTTTTTGTTCATCAACAACGCCTGCTGATGAAATACCTATGACAGGTTGGATCAAATGATATTGCTTCATATATCCTGTTACAATCTCATATACTTTGTCAGTAATAAGCTCACTTTTATTGTCCGGCGTTGGTATTTGTTGATAGTCAAACATATTCAATTGCTTATCAATAACTGCCGATTTAATTTGAGTGCCTCCAATATCGATTGCGATGTAATACACCTTACTCACTCCATTTCTATTGATTTTGAAAAATATTTTCATTAATTATACATAAATATGACTACAATTTTCAAAAAGATATTGTTACATTTTATGATAGCGTTTACAATTATAGCTGTAAACTATATTATCAAATGATTTTTTGGAGGGACTTCATAATGAACAAAGATTTAAAAGGTTTATATGCAGCGTTACTCGTTCCTTTTGATGAAAATGGTCAAGTAAATGAACAAGGACTTAAACAAATTGCTCAAAATGCCATTGAAACTGAAGAATTAGACGGTCTTTATGTAAATGGTAGCTCAGGCGAAAACTTTTTATTAAATACAGAGCAGAAGAAGCAAGTTTTCAAGGTTGCCAAAGAGGCAGTTGGGGATAAGGTGAAATTTATTGCTCAAGTAGGTTCGTTAGATTTAAATGAAGCCATTGAACTTGGAAAATATGCCACAGAACTCGGTTATGATGCACTTTCTGCCGTAACACCATTCTACTATCCATTTACTTTTGAAGAAATTAGAGATTACTATTTCGATATTATCGAAGCAACACAGAACAATATGATTATTTATGCAATACCAGATTTAACAGGTGTGAATATTTCTATTGAACAATTCAGCGAGCTATTTAATCACGAAAAAATTGTTGGTGTTAAATATACAGCGCCGAACTTCTTCCTACTCGAACGTATTAGAAAAGCATTCCCAGACAAATTAATCTTATCTGGCTTTGATGAAATGTTAGTTCAAGCTACGATTTCTGACGTAGATGGTGCAATTGGTTCTACATATAACGTTAATGGTCGCCGCGCTAGAAAAATCTTCGACTTAGCAAGACAAGGTCAAATTCAAGAAGCTTACCAACTACAACATGATTCAAACGACATTATCGAAACAGTGTTATCAATGGGGATTTATCCAACATTGAAAGAAATATTACGTCATCGTGGCATTGATGCAGGATTACCGAAACGTCCATTCAAACCTTTTAACGAAGCACATCGACAAACATCAGATCAACTCATTGCAAAATACGATTTATAGACATCAAAGAATCAATACATTGTAAAGGGGATGTTGTCCATGAAAGAAGTTGGATTTGGCACACTGAACTGGGTTGCCGTTATCATTTATCTACTAGCTATGTTGTTCATTGGCGTTTATTTTACCAAGCGCGCGAGCCAAAGTACGAATAGTTTCTTTACCGCAAGTGGTCGCTTGCCATCTTGGGTAGTTGGGTTTTCAATTTATGCAACTACATTAAGTGCAATTACGTTTATGTCTACACCAGAGAAAGCATTTTTAACAGATTGGTCATATATTGCAGGTAACATCGCTATCGTAGCAATTATTCCATTACTCATTTATTTCTATGTTCCATTCTTTAAAAAGTTAAAGGTAACATCTGCATATGAATATCTAGAAGCACGTTTCGGACCTAGCATTCGTGTCATTGGCTCTTTACTATTTGTAGTTTATCATCTAGGGCGTGTAGCAATCGTTATCTACTTACCAACATTAGCGATTACATCTGTATCAGACATGAATCCTTATATCGTTGCATCACTCGTTGGTTTACTATGTATTTTATATACATTTTTAGGTGGATTCGAAGGTGTGGTTTGGAGTGATTTCATTCAAGGCGTCATTTTATTAGGCGGCGCTTTAGTTATCATTATTCTAGGTGTTATGAACATTAATGGCGGTTTTGGCACTGTCTTTGCAGATGCGATTGAGCACAAAAAATTAATTAGTGCAGACAATTGGAAACTGAATACTGCAGCAGCTGCCATTCCAATTATTTTCCTAGGAAATATTTCCAACAATTTGTATCAATACACGGCGAGTCAAGACGTCGTGCAGCGTTATCAAGCTTCTGATAGTTTAAAAGAAACAAATAAATCGTTATGGACAAATGGTATCCTAGCTTTAATTTCAGCACCTTTATTTTATGGTATGGGTACAATGTTGTATTCATTTTATGCACATGAAGCTGTTTTACCAAAAGGCTTCAATACATCATCTGTAGTGCCATATTTCATTTTGACTGAGATGCCACCATTTGTAGCAGGATTACTTATTGCTGCCATTTTCGCAGCTGCACAGTCTACCATTTCATCTAGTTTAAATTCTATATCTGCTTGTATTTCAATCGACATTAAGCAACGCTTCTTCGGAAAAGGTAGCGAGCGACACGAAGTTAACTTTGCGCGTTTCATTATTATTATTGCAGGTATTTTCGGTTTTGGAATGTCACTATACTTAATTGCTTCTAATTCAAATGACTTATGGGATTTATTCTTGTTTGTAACTGGATTATTCGGCGTTCCATTAGCTGGTGTATTTGCAGTTGGCATTTTCACTAAACGTACGAACACATTCGGTGTTATTTGTGGATTAATATTGGGTATCATCTTTGCTTACGTCTATAATGGTGTTGGCAAAGGTAACTCACCTTTCTATGTATCTACCATTTCATTTACGGTTGCTTTTGTCTTTGCTTATATACTTAGCTTCATTGTCCCTTCAAAACATAAAAAAGATATAACGGGATTAACAATTTTTGAAAAAGATAAACCATCAACATACATTTCAAAAACGGCTACGAAAAAGTAGATTGTTATGATAAAACCCCATCACTAAGTTATGATGCGCTGTTGCGCCAACTTGGTGATGGGGTTTAGCTTTGCCATGAATTTAATTTAGATACTTCGATTAATTTACAATACTAGGCCAATGATTGATCCTGAAATGATTGAAGCTAGAGTTGAACCAAGTAACAGCCTCATTGCAAAGGATGCAACTTTTTCTCCTTGTTTATCACTAATGCCTTTAATTGAACCTACGATGATACCAACCGTACCAAAATTAGCGAAGCTTACTAAGTAAACTGAAATGATACCTTGTGTTCGAGCAGATACATCACCCAGGACATTTTTAAAATCAAGCATTGCTACAAACTCATTTGTAATTAATTTAGTCGCCATTAAAGAGCCAGCTGGAACAGCTTCGCTCCATGGAATCCCCATTAAGAATGCGATTGGTGCAAACACATAGCCAATAAGCTGTTTAAAGTTCAAACCAACACTACCAAACATGATATTAATTGCTTCCATTAATGAAATAAATGCTAACAACATTACGGCTACTACAACAGCGATTTTAAACCCATCCATCGCACTATCACCAATCATTTGGAAAAAGGCAACTTTCTTAGGTTTTCCTGTTTTTCCATTCAATGTTTTAGTTTCTGTGGATTTCGTTAAGTTATCAATTTCAACATCAGTATCATCAGATTTATAGGGATTGATTACACTGGCGATGATAAGCGCACTAAAAATATTTAACATTACTGCTGTAACTACGAACTTAGGCTCAATCATCTGCATATATGAACCCAACATTGCCATACTAACAGCACTCATACCAGATGTCGCAATTGTATATAATTTTGCTCTAGACAACTTTGGTATAATGTCTTTTATAGTTAAATAAACTTCTGGCTGTCCAAACATCGCTGTCGAAATAGCAAAGTAACTTTCTAAACGCCCCATTCTCGTTATTTTATTAATAGCAATACCTACATATTTGATAATAAATGGTAATACCTTAATATAATTAAAAACGCCTATTAATACAGAAATGAACACTAATGGCAGCAACACATTTAAAAAGAATGTAAAGCCATTTTTATTTTGTATATCTCCAAAAACAAAGTTTATACCTGCTTTACTAACATTTATTAACCCTTCAAAAAAAGAACCTAATGCAGTTAAGATTGTTAAACCAATCGTTGTGTTCATCATAAATAACACAATCAATACTTGAATAAATATCATTATTAACGTCTTTTTGAAGTCTATGTTTTTACGATCAAAACTGAATAAAAACGCAACAAATAGTGCAAATGCTATCCCTGTGATAGCGAATAAAATATTCATGTATCATCACCTACAATAATTTATTAACAGCGACAGCAATTTTAGCACCCAACGCCGCATTGTTTTCAACAAGTTTTATATTTGCTGCTAAACTTTTACCATTCGTTTTTTCTACAATTTTCCCTAACAAGAACGGTGTGGCGTCCTTACCTTTAATACCTTGGTTTTCGGCTTCAACAACAGCTTCATTTATGATTGCCTCAATATATGCTTTTGATAAGGCATGCTCATATGGAATTGGATTAGCAACAACAATGCCACCTTCAAGATTTAACTGCTGTTTTGTTAAATGAATGTCAGCAAGTCGTTCTGGCGTTTCAACCGAACTTGTTAACTTAACACCGCTTTCGCGAGTGAAGAATGCTGGCAATTCATTCGTTTGATATCCAATAACTGGAACGCCTTTTGTTTCTAAATACTCCATTGTCTTAGGTAAGTCTAAAATTGATTTGGCACCTGCACAGATAACAGTGACATTTGTTTTAGACAGTTCTTCTAAGTCTGCTGAAATGTCCATCGTATGTTCTGCACCTTTATGGACACCCCCAATACCTCCAGTAACAAAAAATTGAATACCAGCCATTGCAGCACATATCATCGTCGTCGCTACAGTAGTAGCACCAATACGCTTCATCGCAACAATTTCTGCTAAATCCCTTCTAGACACTTTAGCAACATCTTTATTAGTTGCAAGTATTTCTAAATCTTCACTTTCTAAACCAATTTTAATTTTGCCATCTATAATGGCTATGGTTGCTGGAATGGCACCATTATTCCTGATAATTTGCTCTACTGTTGTTGCCATTTCAACATTTTGCGGGTACGGCATACCATGCGAAATAATTGTTGATTCTAATGCTACAATCGGTTGATTGTTCTCCCGTGCTTGCTGAACTTCTCGAGAATACTCAATATACTTTTGTAAATTTGTCATTTTTATAATCCTCCATATCGTGATAAAGTTGCTGTTGATCTAGGTTTTGCCTAACTGTATATTTCGTTTCTATTGTTTTCTTTGCGTTAACCATACCAGCAATTAATATATCTTCAGTAGACATCCTATTTAACCAGCTATACACTACTGCAGCACAGAATGAATCACCTGCACCTGTAACATCTCTCACACTATTTGATGGCATAACTGACTTGATGATTTCTTCCTCACCACTTCGATAAATGAGTTCTTTCACGCCATTTGTCACAATAACATTTTTAACACCTAAATCGTTCCAGCGTTTAGCAGCTATTTTTAAATCATCAGTAGATTCTATTTTTAAATTTAAGTATGTTTCTGTTTCATCTTTATTCGTGATAATCCAATCAATAGCATGTAATGAATCAGGCATATTTTTCATTTTTGGGGAAGAAACCGTGGTGATAACTAATTTGATTTGATGTTTCGTGGTATAGGCACATAAGAAGTTTAATGCCTCTTTGCCTAAATTCAAATCGACAATAACGCACTTAGCCTTTTTCAATAAGTGTGAACGCTTAATTAAAAATTCAGGCGTAATGTAGTCAAACACTTCCATATCTGCTAAGCCATATGTCATGTCGCCTTCTTTACTAATTAAAGCTGTATATGAACCTGTACTCGCATTTTCAAATTGTTGAACATGATCCAAATTCATAAATGGTGTGGACAATCGTTTAATCATTTCCCATTCACTATCTTGTCCACTAGCAGATAAAAAAGCGACCGTTTCGCCAAGCCTACCTAAGTTCTCAGCAATATTTCTTGCTACGCCACCAATAGAGCGTGTTGACGTTACAGGATTTGATGTTTCTGCAACTAAATCTTTATGCACATAAAACTTACGATCTACATTCGCTGCTCCAATACAAACAATAGGATAATCTTCATTTAAAACATATGCCTTTCCCATAACATATTCCTTTTGTATTAATCCTGAAATAATGTTTGCTACGCTGGGTCTAGATAATCCAATTGCCTCAGCAAGTTCACGTTGTGAAATAAACGGATTATCTTTAATTCTTTTTAAAATTTCTTTCTCAGAATCGCTCATAACATCCCTCCTCATATTGACTTAAAATAATTGAATCAGTGAATTTACAAAAATATCGTAGCATGCAGTTATTTCTGTTGTAAACGCTTACATTTACCGTTATATCAATGATATTTGTTTATAAAATACGCATAATTTCGTAAAAAGTAAGTTCATTCCATCGCGTAAAAGGCACTTGAGAAAATGATAAATGTTTATACAGTATGATATTTGTCGACTATAAATTATGACATTTTTATGTCTTATATTTTCTATAAAAAAACGTGACTCATTATCGCTTTTTACATCGACTGAATCACGTTACTATGTTTTATTTGTTTTTACTATTCAATATGATGATGTTATGCGTCTACTGCACCTCGATTAATCATGTCTTGCTTAGTAACAATTGGATATTTTTTAAATACGATTGAACCAAGATAACCTGCAAGCGCACCTACAATCGCCATTACTACACCATAAATCACAATTGTCGTCGGATGATTAAATCCAAACATAACTAAAAATCCTGCAATCGGTGTAGCTGTACCTGTCGCATCGTTAATTAAACCTGACATAGCAATAATTAAACCAGCAATCGCACCACCAAAGAAATTTGTAATATAGATTGGAATTGGATTGGCTGATACAATATCTGCTTGTGATAAAGGTTCAATACTTACTGCAATCGTAGACTTACGATCACCTAATTTTAAGCGATGGAATAGCGTCCCATTCATAAATGCCGAACTAAATGCTGCCATGGCACCAATAGCCATAGGTACACCCGTTAAACCTAATAATGCTGTCAATGCCATTGAACTCAATGGCGCTGTGCCGACAACCGTGATAATACCACCTAAAATGATACCCATGATAATTGGATTCGTATTCGTACTACTTTGGATAATATCACCAATTCTAATCAATGTACTATTCACTACTGGCGTTAATAATACTGCAATAAGACGAGCTAATGGCGCTAAGATAACAATCGATCCAATTAAGTCGACACCATCCGGCACATATTTCTCTGTATATTTCATCACATATCCAATCATATAACCCGCAAAGAAACCTGGTAATAAATCCATACCACCGCACGCGGCTGCTATAACTAATGCATATACTGGTGACACACCGATAGCTAATGCTGTTAATCCAGCGGCAGCGACACCACCTAGACCTCCCGCAGCGTCTCCTAGCTCTTCTAAAAATTTAATACCGAATACTTCGCCACCAACATATTTATTAAATGCTTCTACTAAAAATGTTGCGATTGCTGCATTAGCTAATGCTCCCATGGCACGCATACCATTAGGTGCTTTATATGTAAATAATGTAAAAATCACTAAGACCAAAAATAAAAATAAAGTACCTATCAATAAATCCATAACCATTGACCCCCATTACGATAATTTTATATTCAATCCCCATATTTAAATATTGAATACTTAGAGGCCATTTTACTACAAAAAATATTACATTTCACGGAATATTTCTAATTTTCGATAATAATTATTATTAATTGAATGTGAAAGTTTATTCAAATAATACATAAACATAAAAATACCGGCACATGATGTACCGGCTTAATAAAACTATTCTACTGTTTCATTTTCAAGATTAAGGACGCCATCTTTCATATGATATGAACGATCACAATATGCTTTAAGTCGTTCATCATGTGTAACAATAATACATGCTTTCTTTCTTTGTTTGGCTTGATCACGTAGAATTTTAATGACTTCAATCGCATTTTCAGTATCTAACGCCGCGGTAGGTTCATCCGCTAAAATAATCGACGGATTCGTATATAACGCTTTGGCTATGGCCACACGTTGTTTCTGACCACCTGAAATTTCTGAAGGTAACTTATTAAGCAATGATGTTAGCCCTAATTGTGACATAAGTTGCTGATAGTCTTCATTAGACATAACATTTTTATTTTTCTTTTTCAATAATGTAAATTGTTGCTTTACCGTTAAAAATGGCACAAGGTTTGTAGCTTGTAAAATAAAACCTATCTCAGACATTCTAACTTTTGCCAATGCTTTTTGCTTCATTGTCGTAATATCTTGGTTATTGATTAAAATGTGCCCAGATGTCGGCGTTTGTAAAGCACCTGCCATAGTTAGAAATGTACTTTTACCAGAGCCAGAAGGTCCAACCAATGCTATAATATCACCTTTATTTATCTCAAAATTTGTATCTTTAACCGCTTCAATGTTACGATTCCCATCTTTAAATGACTTTGTTACATTTTCAAATTTCAACATTTGCTACACCTCCTACCCAATCGCCTTTAACGGATCTATTTTTCTAATTGTTAAAATGGAGAATAAACTTCCTAATACAGAGACAATCATTAACACAATTGCAAATACGAGTAATGTTAGTACATCGAATTTGACAGGTACTGCATCAGGTAAAAATGCACCTGTAACGCCTGTTAACAGTAAACCACATGCCGTACCAAATAATGCTAATATGAGCGTCTGAGAAATAACTACGTTCGCTAAATAGCCATTCGTAAATCCTTGAGCCTTTAATATGCCAAATAAACTTGTTTTTTGTAATGTCATGACATATAAGAAAATGCCTATAACTGTAGCTGAAATGACAAATAAGAATGAAATCATAAAGTTTAATGTTAAGTTCTGTGGTTTATAACCTGGTAAATTTTCAATAAAGTCATTAATACTTACCGCTTCAAGCTCTTGGTTTAATTTTTTGTCTTTCCAATTTGTATCACGTACAACAACTGCATTGATTTTATCTCCAGTCAATCTAGGATTGATTTTGGCAATGGTAGCGTCATTCGTGAAAATGACTGGTGACGCATTATATTTTGCACTTTCTGTAAAACCTACGATATGCAATTTTTCATCTGATTGAGATAGTGATAATGTGTCACCAATTTTAAATCCTTTATTTTTAAGTGTTTCATCAGCTAACACTTCATTATCTTTAGTCGCTTTATGCCCTTCTATTAATCTCGGAACTAAAAATGATGACTTTTCAACACCGAACACTAAAACATTGTCTTTTTGATGGCCATTAGAGACAATTTCACCTGTTTGCTTCAAAGTAGCTTGCTTCTTGTATTTATTTTCAATATCTTTCTTGTTAAAAACAGATTGTTGCACAGTTTGATTGGCATCTTTATTTAGAACAATGGCATCTGCTTGCCACTTATCAATGCCTTCTTTATTCATATTGATAAGACCATTCGCCAATCCAGATAATAAAAATAGCAAGTAACTAATCATCGTTAACACACCAATAATTAGTCCAAACTTCAATTTGTTGCGCCGTATTTCATTCCAAGCTAAAAACATGCATTTCTCTCCCTACTACTATGATTTAAACATTGTTTATATTCTTAGATGCCCGTACGTCGTGTTGCGCTTTGTAATGTTATACATACACTTATCCTTCATTATACCCGAACTTTTTATATTAAAAGCAAATTTATGGAAAATGCAATTAATTGTCTATTATTTGTGTACGGTACATTTAAAATTAAGAGTCAATTTAAAAACGCCTACATATACCTTTAAGTACATGTAGACGTCCAATTCATATATTATTTAATTTCGCCTGTTTTAGGATCGAATTGCTTAATAGCATTTTTTCGTAATTTATCTTTTGCTTTGTCACTTGCTTTATAGTTGTTGTTGTAAATTGTAGCTTCCCAACTACCATACATTGGGTTAGGGAAAATGATATATTTCTTACCGAAATCGCCTTTATGTTTTTCAATTAATGCTTCACGAGATTCAGCTGTAGCTTCTTTTGGATCTGTAAAGTCTAATAAATTATCTCCAAATAGCATGACAAGTTTATGATCCTTTTGAACCATTTGTCTGCGTGATTCTTTACTCTTATCATCTTTACCTTTTAGTAAAATATGACTCTTCTTAGCTTGAGGGATACCTTGTTGTTTTAAGTTCTTTTGTGTTGCCTTTAAATCTTTTTCTTTATCTCTATCAGAAATATAGTAGATATCGACACCTTTTTTGTCAGCATATTTCAAGAATTCTTTTGCGCCATAGACAGGTTTAGCTTTGGCAGCTTGTACCCATTCATGCCAACCTTCTGGGAAAGGTTTATTATGTATTGATGCATAGCCTTGATATGGAGAATTATCTAAAACTGTTTCATCTAAATCCAAAGCAATAGCTAACTTATGTTTACCTTTATTCTTTTTAATCTCTTTATCTAACTGAGTCTTTGCACTGTTATAACCTTGTAAATATAATGCTTTTGCTTCAGCTGAATTTTGATACCAAGCCACTGCCATAATATTTTGATTACCAAGATTCACCTTTTGTGATGCTGGTATAGAAGCTTGTTGCGTTTGTTGAACATCAGCAGAACTTTTGGCAATCGCTGTAGAATTTGTCGTTTGTGGTGCAGAAACTGTAACCGCTACCGATAATGATGCTATTGCAATATACTTTGAAATTTTATTCATCTTATCACCTCATGATTAATATTTAAAATACAGTTAAAATTATAAATGCATTTATTTAATATTGCTATACTATGAAAAGATATTTAATATTATTTCTTGAAAAGCTAACAAATATGTGAACATTTCATATAAGCATGATTTAATGGGAGACCTATCACATGAGAGAGATTTGTGATTTATCACGTAATAAACTTAAATTCATTTGAGTGACTAGGCCTTTCTATCAGACATATTAACTCATCCATGTATCATTATGTGTACAGTGTGCTATCTCTTATTTACCTATTGGAACAACCATAAACTCATCCATAGTTTACCTTTTATTAATAGCAGTCCTCACTCACACAATTTCTCATAAAAATTACAACGCTCCAACGTATTTCCAACTTACTTTCACCTATTTTAATTCATAAAAACGACACTTTAATTGTCATTATCCAATAATAGCAAGACGTTATTATTGCAATCTTTTTTATAAAATAATAGAATCATAGTATTGTCATTTAAAGATAAAGTAAGAACGTTTTTATTTTTCAGATTTTTTAAATTATTATGAATATCTAGTTTTAGGAAGGAAATTACATTGAAAAAACAAGTTATTATTTCGGGCCTCATGTTATTTTCACTATTTTTTGGAGCCGGAAATTTAATATTCCCGCCCATGCTTGGCCATACAGCGGGTCAAAATATGTGGATTGGTATGCTAGGCTTTGCCCTTACAGGCATATTACTCCCTTTTATTACTGTTATTGTTGTTGCATTTTATGATGAAGGTGTTGAAAGTGTAGGCAATCGTATACATCCATGGTTCGGGTTTATTTTTGCTGTCGTGATTTACATGTCTATCGGAGCATTTTACGGTATTCCACGTGCTGCAAATGTCGCGTATGAAATTGGCACAAGACACATTTTACCAGTACATAACCAATGGACTTTAATTATATTCGCAGCAATCTTTTTTGCTATCGTTTATTGGATTAGTTTAAATCCATCGAAAATCGTTGATCATTTAGGAAAATTATTAACACCGTTATTACTATTAATGGTCGCTCTATTAAGTATTGCTGTCATTTTCAACCCTGAATCTGCACTAAGTGCACCTAAGGATAAATATATAACACATCCTTTCATTGCAGGAAGTTTGGAAGGCTATTTTACAATGGATCTCGTTGCAGCATTAGCTTTTTCCGTAGTCATTGTCAATGGCTATAAGTTTAAAGGCCTCACAGATCGCATGAAAATATTAAAGTATGTCTGCTTTTCAGGATTTATTGCAGCTATATTACTTGGTATGATTTACTTTGCGTTGGCATATGTAGGTGCGTCAACAGCTCCAGGAAACTTTAAAGATGGTACTGATATATTGACGTACAATTCATTACGCGTATTTGGTTCGTTCGGTAACCTCGTATTTGGAATGACGGTTATTCTTGCATGCCTAACAACATGTATAGGACTCGTCAACGCTTGTGCAACATTTACTAAGAAACACGTACCTAAGTTTTCTTATAAAATATTCGCACTTGTTTTCTCTATCATAGGGTTCTTATTTACAACACTTGGTTTAGAAATGATTTTAAAAATTGCTGTACCATTGTTGACATTAATATATCCCGTGTCGATTGCACTTGTACTGATATCATTTGCTAACATGTTTAGCACATTCAGATTCAGTTGGGCCTATCGACTCGCAACTGTTATTACATTGATTATTTCAATTTTACAAATACTAAATAGTTTCAACTTATTACACGGTGTTATTTTGAAATGGTTTATGATGTTACCTTTAGCAGATATCGATTTAGCTTGGCTTGTACCATTCATTCTTTTGGCAATCATAGGTTTCATCATCGATGTAGTTATACGCCGTCCGAAACAAGCGACAACTTAATAGACGCATAATCTCCTAGTAATGATTGTCGCATCATTACTAGGTTTTTTGTATGAAAATCTGTATTTATTCATTGATACTAACTGACGATTAATTATTTTAAAATAAATGATTTGTTAAAAAATCCTAGCTGTTATTCAAAAATATTGGTTTTTAAAATTAATTTTGTGAAATTATTCACAAATAAAGCGATTCATAGTATACTCTGATTAACAAATGAAAAGTGAGGATGTCATTGTGAAGGAGAAACATATTAAATGGGATAAAATATTTTATGGGGACGACTGGGTAAATAACGTAGTCGAAACAATAAGAACGAAAGATATATTACAAAGCGTTTATTTAAAACGTTATTTATTACGCGCTATGATGGCAGGATTTATTATCGGTATTAATACGGTCTTCGTGCTATCAGTTAAAGCAACACACGAACCAGATTTACCACCAGGTATAGTGAATATGGCCAGCGCCATTACATTCAGCTTTGCGTTAGTACTCATTTTATTTACAAACTCCGAACTACTAACTAGTAACTTCATGTACTTTACTGTAGGCCTGTATTATAAAGTAATTAAACCAACTAGAGTATTGAAAATATTTTTATTATGCTTTGCAGGAAATATTTTAGGTGCTGCTATTTTATTTAGTTTCATGCGTTTTTCAAATGTAATGACGCCAGATATGTTAAATCAATTATCAGCAGTTATAGAACATAAAACGTTGTCTACTGGGTTTGTAAGTATATTAATGAAAGCGATATTCGCCAACTTTTTTATTAATATTTCATTAGTTATCGCCATGCAAATTGACGATGTACTTGCAAAAATGTTTGTCATGATGTTCGGTGTTACCATATTCGCCTTTATGGGTTATGAACATGTCGTTTACAACAGTTGCTTGTTTATGGGCGGCTTAATTTATCAAGTTGATACATTGCACTTCATTCCTGCTATTTCAAATATTGCTGCCGCTTTTATCGGTAACTATATCGGAGGCGGTCTCATTATAGGTTTATTCTATGCTTACTTGAATGATCATCATCAATTTTATAAAAATAATTAACTCTATTTGAACAATGCGTTAGTCGATGCCTTTAATATTTAGAAGTGCATTGTCTAACGTATTTTTTTAAAGTTCGTCAATGCTTTTTGTCCGATGGCATGCTTATTATCAAATACAAAATACTCTCTTAAAAGCAGTTATTGACTGAAAATCTACTTCTAAGAGAGCACTTTATTTAATCGGTTAATTTGTTAAAACCTAACAGAAATATAATTACTTAAGAAATCTTGAAATTTCAATATACGATGTTTATGATAAGTCGCTTATTTGATCTTTAGGCTTGTTATTAGTAAGTAGTTTAATACCACTGACTAACCATAAAGCAAATGTAATTATGTTACCACTTATTACAGCTCCAATAATCAACAATATACCACTCATTTTTTTGTTTTTAGATGCTTTAAACATACCGATTGCACCTAAAATAATTGAAATGATTCCAAATATAAATAGGAATAAGAATAATACAGTGAAAATTGCTGCTGCTGTTTCTGCATCAACTGGGTCAACCTCACCATTAACTGTTGTTGACACATCTGTAGTCATTACACCTGATGCTGCTAAAAACATAAATAGTAAACTAAATACCGTTGCTAAACCCTGAACAACAATTCCTATTATTGTCATTATTTTGATCGATTTTTCCATTGTCTTACTCCTTTATTATTATTTACAAACTTACGTTTGTGTTCTTATATATAAATGTTTAAATTTATATCGTGTTTATTTTAAAAATTATTGTCGCTAAAGCTCATTTACTTTTCGAAACTGGTTAAAAGTTTTAAAGAAAGCATACGTTAATCTTTTTCCACTTCTACATTTTCATCTTCATAATCTGCTTTATGGTCTTTCATATACTTAATTGGATCTATTTCTCTATTGATTTCTGCCTTACCATCTTTTATTTCATATGCGAAATAATACATTTTTTCACGATCTTTATACAATTGAATACCAATAACAATGACTTTACCATCTTTATAAACATGTGTATTACTGTCTTCTTGTTTAATGTCTGTTTTAATAGTGTTTTGTACTTTCGAGGCAATTTTATTCATTTGATTCTGTTCTTTGTACACTTTATCAATATCCTTTTGATACTTTTCACCTTTATTAGAACAACCTGCTAATACAATTGCTAACATTAAAAATACTACCAATATTCTTTTCATCATTTTTCTCCTTAGATGGCTGTCATTTTCCACACACTACAATACTGATAATATGCTTTATCATTGTAATGTTTGAACAATGTTTAACCAATTGTTATAAACTTAAAATTCGTTTAAATGTTTGACGCAAGATTTTGATTAATTATGATATTAAAGTCTGCTTAATATAAACATCTATTTCAGTGTTAATTTACAACTATCTACTGAAAATAATGTCATCATAATAAATTATGCAATAACTGTTTGATACCTTTACATTGCTATGTATCTCTAAAAATTGCCTCCTATATATTTATTTAATCTCCAAATATTTAACTATTTATAATTATAGTAAAAAACATTTTAATAGTATATACTTTTCTCATATTTTTTTGATATAAGTTTTAAAAAATAAGTCGATGTGCATCACCTTTATAAAATACACTACAATAACCTTTTCAATTAATGACAATTTTAAATTTATATCGTGATTTATTAATTAGTTAAACTCATCTATACATATGATGTATGGATACCGAGAAGCTAATAGACTTTTTAAGTTACAAATAATCTTATCGTTTACCTTCTTCTTTGAGTCAAATGTAAAACGAGGTTGGTTTTGCACAGCCTTCTATAACATGTCTGCTACTCTTGCTCTTTAACATACTTCTCTACTTCTTTAACTTTATTAATTTCATATTCCGTTTCTGGTAAAACACCAAACTTTTTGTACATATAATAGTTTTCCTTTCCTGATGGTCCAAAACCTAATTTAATCCAATCAATATAATCAAAAGATACGTTTAATTTACCCTCTATTGTAAAATCGAATTCGCATGATGTCCATGGTTCTAAATCTTCTTTTTTAAATAAATCCCTTAAATTCATAAACAAGTAATAAAGATTCATCCATAAATCATCAAATATTTCTTCTGAAATATTATAATCTCTAGATATATCCGTGTAATAATTCAATTCATCGCTACCTGGTTTAGTATAATTAAAAACGACTTCTCCACCTTCATCATCTAGGTAGGCAATTGTATATACCTTTTCCCACTCTACTGGTATCATCCCACTGATCTCATTTGCAATTTCATTGTACATTTGACTTAGTTTTTCTTCGAAAGTCATGTTATCTCCCCTATAGTTCAGCTTCATCTTGCTCTTTAATATATTGTTCGATTTCTTTAATTTCTTCCATTTCATATTCCATTTCTGGTATAACACCAAACTTTTTGTACATATAATAATTTTCACGGCCCAATTGATCAAAATCTGTATTTATCCAATCTATATAATCAAAAGATACATTCAATTTACCTTCGCTTGTAAAATCAAATTCACATGATGTCCATGGGTCAAGACCTTCTTCTTTAAATAAATTCCTTAAATTCTCAAACAAATCATATAAATTCATCCATAAATCATCAAATACTTGCACAGAAATATTATACTCCTTAGGTATATCGGTGTAATAATTCAAATCTTCAATTCCAGGTTTAGTATAATTAAAAACAACTTCTCCACCTTCATCATCTACGTATGCAATTGTATATACTTTTTCCCACTCTACTGGTATCATTCCACTAATCTCATTCGCAATCTTGTTGTACATTTCACTTAGTTTTTCTTCGAAAGTCATGTTATCGCCCCTATATTTTCATTACCGTTAAATAAAAAGCATTAAACAACACTTCTACGTGGATTAATGCTTCTTCAAAATAATATTACTCATTTTAAACCTAAATAAACTAATGAAACTAAAATAACTGAAACTATTGTTACAATAATTGAAATTCTCAATGATTTTTCACTTTACAATTTATTCAACTTCTTATCATTATAATAATCTTGATAAAATCATATTCAAAATAAATAACCAACAACTAAATAATATTGGCCTTATTACAACAAAAGCAAACGCTCCTTTTCTAACTCTAATAATTAAATCCCAAACAGCAAATATAACAATGATAAATAAGCTGAGTATGAAAAATGAGATACTTAAGTCACGTGTTTCCGCAGTAATTTGAGGTGTTGACTTTAATGTCATTAATACCGTTAGTACTATAGCTACTATCAAAGAAATAATCCCTTTATACTTAGCTATTTCAATATTTATACGTAAGCTTTCAACTGAATTGTATTCAGATTTATTAACTATTCCACTTGAACTATCTGTAATATTCTTATATTTTAATAATAATGGTCTGTTCCAAAGATTTCTAAAAGCCATCCATGCATAAAACAAACTCCCCATATACAAAATCACATTGAAATTTGTTAATTGATCATAGCTGTCGCCTATAAAGATATAAGTGATACCAATTATTACAAACACAATGGCATAGATGATTATAGGTAATACTACTATTTTTTCAGAATACATCACAGCAGTTAAATATATAATATAATACAGTCCGGCTACGACAATTAATAATAAGAACTCCATATTCGCACCTCAATATTCCATAACTTTTACTTTAATATCAATCCACTTAAATCCATTCACATCATTGAGTATAAAATAATATGGTGATATACGTTGAAGTTGATTTTCTTATATAAGTATACTTCACAGAATTTACAAAATCATTTAGTCATCATCTTCTGTATTTAATTCAAAAATATAGAATCTACTGTATTGCATAATAAATTGAAATGCCACAAATTGTGCTCCAGCGATAACCAACATGCTCACAATAATTATAAACTTGGATTCTACGACATTAGGAATCAATATATATTCGATAATTTTTTCAATATATATAAATGAGCTCAACGCAGTTAATAATAAACCGAAATGTGTTTTAGTTTTACCACCCCAGCGTTTTGTTACTTTAGGTAATTTTAACAACGTAAACATTCCGCCAATTACTAATAATAAATAGCTAATTATGATTGAAATCGTACCCATTAACCAATAATTGAATAAATCATAATGGTTTTGTACAGCTGCAAAATAATAAAGGTTACACAGTGCAAATACTACAGTGATCGTAGTTAACACATTTATAATAACTAAAAATCGAGCATATATTTTTTTATATTTCTGTGCACTTTCTTTTTCGAAATCTATAAACCTAATCCATTGAAGTAAACTAATTACAATAATTATTAATTCTATAATTGTCGTTATCTTTAAATAGTTTGGAAACCTTTCATAATCTAAACCAAAAAAGAAAGTTAGACATGAAAAAAGTATCAAAAACAATGATATTAAACTTAAGGCTTGTGCACCTGGCTTTCGAAGAATGTCTATATTTTCCTTAGTAGTCATATCTATCTCCTATACATTATTTTTTAAATAGCATATTACGTATTTAAAGCTATAAACTTAGATTCTTTTCGATTAAAAGTTTAAAAACCTAAAATTATCTTTATATTATTATTTGATGAGCATCAACTTTACGGTATCTATTGCTTTTTACTTAAACGCTAAAAAGACTAAACAAAGCTTTATTGTTTAGTCTCTCATGAAGATTGTCTATTCTTCTTGCTCTTTAATATATTGCTCGATTTGTTTAACCTCCTCCATTTCATATTCCATTTCTGGTATAACCCCAAATTTTTTGTACATATAATAATTTTCACGGCCCAATTGATCAAACTCTGTATTTATCCAATCTATATAATCAAATGATACTTTCAATTTACCCTCTCTTGTAAAATCAAATTCACATGATGTCCATGGCTCAAGACCTTCTTCTTTAAATAAATTCCTTAAATTCTTAAACAAGTAATACAGATTCATCCATAAATCATCAAATATTTCCTCTGAAACATTATAATCTTTAGATATATTCGTGTAATAATTCAATTCATCGCTACCTGGTTTAGTATAATTAAAGAATACTTCACCTCCTCCATCATCTATATAAGCCATTGTATATACTTTTTCCCACTCTACCGGTATCATACTGCTAATCTCATTCGCAATTTCATTGTATATTTTGCTAAGCTTCTCTTCAAATGTCATACTAACACCTCTATATATTTTCTATTGTTTTAACTTTTCGTTCATTATTAATCTCATATCCAACCTTAAATATAGTTGGCCTTTGACTATTACCTTTATATTTAACTTCTATTTTAATATTTTCTATTGGTTTTCCAGACTTGATTGCCTTTTCCCATAGTTTTTCCAACTTGTACCAATCACCATTTTCCTTAAATGAACGGTTGATATATTTACTTTGTGCTACAAGGTTATCTATGTCTTTTGCCCCACCAAACATTCTAGCGATTAAGTGACCTCCATCATCGTCTGGTAATCTATCCTCTCCCCCCACAGTTCTTTGTGCATGGTTATTACGACCGCCATCTTTTAGAGAAAGATTGTCTACATAAACTTCTTTTATGCGCCCTTTATGATCGGTCCGATATATGTGACCAGTTGGTGTTGTATATTCTATATTTGCTTTTAGTTTCTTAGGTCTAAGTCTTGCATAGTGTTCTCCGAATTCAACCTTGGTGTAGTTTGGTGATTCAACATATTTTGATGAATTTATTTCATGGCTACTTACACTATGTTTACCTTCACTTCTCACCATACTATCTTTCGGACCATGTGTCACGTGATTTTATGGTGTAACAGCACGTTTCATTTTTTGACCCATGTTTCTCAAAGTAGTTGTTTCAGCAAATTTTATACCACCCATTCCCGCTGGTGCAAGTTGTTGTTTAAATGGATGTGCTATTTCTTTATCAAGTCCATTATTCACTATTCGCTTGACGTTTTGTGCTTGTTGTCCAATCCAATTTCTACTTTGTTGAACAGTATGAGTTGCTTGACCACGCATGTTACTCAGCATTTGTCCAACATGAGTATTTTGAGCAAAGTTACGAGATTGATTCAACACACTGTTTTTCATCATTCCCATTTTAGGTGAAATACGACTAACTGCTTGTTGCATTGTCTTTTGCAATCCTGTTTTAACTGCAAATTTTTCTCCGCCTTTGAAGCCTAATTTCATTAAACTTTTCCCAGCACCTTTGAGGAAGCCCATACCTGGCAATGGAATAAGCGAAAGTCCTTCCATGATTCGTTCTTCTTTAGATAGCTTTCTTCCAGTTACAATATTTTTTCCTGTGGCTGCATTTGCTGCTGAATAGGCGGAATAAGCACCAATAGCTACTGCTCCAGCAACAGGATTAATACAAGATAAAACTACCATACCAGCTAGTGCTGCAATCTCTATAGCTTCTTCTTTTTTCTTTTGCTCCTCTAGCTCTTCCGCTTCAGCTACTGTCATGTAATCACAAGAAGCGCCCTGAGTCATCATTTTTTCAAAATCACTCTTAGATAATTTCTTATCTTCTTTTTTCATTTCTTTGTAATGCTGATCAATTACTTTTACAAATTCTTGATCCGATTTTAATATTTCATCGATGCTATAAACATCGCTGTCACTTTTCTTGGCATCTCCCTTTGCAATTTTCCCAGAAGCCCCATAGGTATCTCTACCATGACCACCGCCATTTTTTATTAATATATTTTCCAATTTAACATTCGTTATACCTTTGAATGCTTTATCTATATCTTCTATAAATGGCGTGTCAATAATTTCTTTCATTTTCGAATCTAATTGAGATGCATAATCATATAGCTCATTTTGATAATACCCCATTAATTTAGATCCTTGTGGACCTACTACACTACTTGTTAATGATATTGCGCCATCTTCGTCTAAAGAACTGACATCGCTTACCGCATCATCCATTGTTGTATCTACATCTAAGAAGTCTTGACCCTCTATTGCATCTATTACACTTTGGATAGATGACTTTTCATTGTCATAATCAGCTGTTAGATATTCAATATCTTTTGTCATGTCATGCACCTATCCCTCAATATTATAGTAAAGCTTGGCAAATTCCGTACCCCAATGTTCATCTGCTTCAAAGAACTTTTGTGCTGAATTCATGACGCCACCACCGAGTGTGCTCAGTGGACCTTTGAGACCACTAATGACTGTTGCAGCACTACTATAGCCATTTTCCATAGAATGTGCAGCTTTTTCACTACTATAGTAATTTAATTGCGCTATTTTCCCAAAGTTTTGAGCTATTTCATCATACTTTTGACTAATGCTTTCTAATTCTTTTACAACATGTGCAATAGTTTCAGCTTTAACACTAATTTTCCCACTCAACGTCATTACTCCTCTGCTTTATTAATATGATTTTCATCAGTATTGAATCCAAATAATTCTCGTATAAATGTATTAATGACGCCAATATGAACATTCAGTACTTTATCTTTTAATGGGTATCGAATGAGTAGCAAATCATTTTGTTCATAAATGTTATATAAACTTTGTTGAGGGTCACCTTGATGATTGTAGATTTCAATTTCTAACACACGCCCAATCGTATCGATACTTTCATTATTTAAGTTCTCCAATGTTTCATCATCAATTTGTTTAAAGTCCCAATCATTAGACTTTTCTTGTCTCATCAATAAAGGATATGATTGTACAATCGACCACCATGCAATGTCTTTATTTATAATTCGTATTTGGAATCCATTATTTTTAAACCGGCTTAACAAAATATATTCATCTTTTTCATAGCTAAATGGTGCAAAATACATATCATTAATTCGAATATTTACAATTGCGCTAATATACTCTCTGACTAATGTAGCCACTTTAAAACCTGCATCAGTTAACTTGTCATTCTCTGTTACTAATTCCTTTTCAATTAAAGCAGCTTTAGCTTCTTCAAAATTTGATGGATCAAACAATTCAAAATTTACGAGAGGTAATTTACTACCACCTAAAATTGTTAATTCTTCGTAAGAAAAATAATCTATTCGCTTAACATCTTTCATCATGGGTTCACCCTATCAAGCCCTTGCTTAATTGATAATGTATCGTATTTCGCTAGATTTTGACTTAAGTTATCAATTGCTTTTTGATGGTCAGCCATCGGTTGTACTAATTCTTCTTGAAACTTTGCCATAATGAGTAACACATCTTTCACCTTATTGGCGAACTGTCCTTCCCAATCACTACCTTCGATATACTCAGCGAGCTGTTGCGTTTGCTTTTGACATGCTTCAATATCTTTAGCTGTTTTTGCCGCTAATTGTTTTGCTTGATCAACCTTGCCACCATCTGCTTTAATACCTTTATAACCACCCATATCTTCACCTCAATATTAATTCATTGCTTTATTAAAATATTCACTTGCCTTTTCGCCAGCAATTTCCTTAGCTTTTTGGAGGGATTCTTTATTTTTATCGATATCTTCACCCAACATTTCAAGCTTTTGTTTCATCAAATTTCTTTTTTCAATATATAACGTATTGGGCGCCTTTCCCTTAACAGTTACACTGTCCTTATTAGCACTAGATTTTGCAGTTTGTACGTCCTTTGCTGTGCTTTCAATATCATCTAGCGCAAAACTCAAATTAAATTCTAATCGCTTATATTGTTCAGCTTTTCTTAAATATCCAGAACGAACTTCAATTTCATGCGCAATCTCTTCAGCATGCTTTTTTATATCTTTAAATTTCGACTTAACCATTGTTTCAATATCATTAAAATTCATAACATACCTCCCTCCTATTTAATTCATTGCTATTTAAACCATCTAATCTTTTGATAAGCTTGGTTTGCGACCATATATGCTTCGTTTTCTTTAATAACAGGTTCTCGTTGAATAAATCTAAATTTAAAGAATTGTTGGTCTGAAATACGAATACCTATACTAAATTGGTTAATCATTTTACGTGCAACATCAATCTGTTTATCATAAGCATCTATTAATTCTTTATGAATGCCGACAAATAAAATGTTCAAGCCAAGTTCTGGTCCTTTTGTAATAAGTTTTTTAACATCATCTTCCGGAATATACGTGCAATCAATAAATGTTTTAAAATCATTGATAATGTAAAGTGAATCTTTTTCAAACGGACCGTCCATTTCTCTTTGTTTTAAGTCTTCAATCATTAGTTTATGAATCGCTTTAATGTCTTCTCTTTCTTCGGCAAAGTTAGCCACTTGATGCCTATAAGCTTTAAACTCTCCACTTGAGTCTGCGATACAAATCGCATATTTTTCATTTAATATGTCAATTTCTTTCATCATAATTTCGGCAATATGCGCAATTTCCCTCGGATTTTCTGATGAAATCATTGCTGGTTCAGTTAATTTAATTTTTTGTAGTGTAACACCTTCATAATCTAATCCAATTGGTAAGGCACCATTGGCAACTATATCTGGTAAGCTTAATGATTCTCTGTAATCTTCATATTTAATTTCATCTGGCATCATAGGAATATCATTTGGTGTTTCACCTTTATAAAATTCTGTCATCGCCGATACTTCATCGTTAATTTGATCATTATATGATTTAGTCTCATCATGTTTAAATGGTTGGCCAATATGGAATGATACGTTGTCATCACTACTTAACAATGCTCGACCCACTACATCTTTAACCGCAAATTTTTGCTGTCCTACTACGTTCGACACCTCTGATTTATCATATAAAAACATGGCGATACGCGTTTTCATATTAATGTACATTGGCGTTTTCATAGCGTTAGCTCTTGAAGCAGTTAAGGTTACTTGCATGTCTAATGCTAGCCCTTCACGCGTCATTTTAATCATCATATTTTCAAAAACTTCTTGGAAAGGTGAATCTTTTACTGCGTCAAAGTTATCAATAAGAATAAAGACATGCGGAATTGTTTCACCAGTTAATTTTCGATATTCAGAAATACTAGTAACACGATACTGACTTAAAATCTTCTTACGGCGATCGATTTCATCATTAAATATACGTATCGCCTTAGCAATCTTGTCTTCTTGATCTACTGTAAAGTAATCAGCGACATGTGGTATATCTGTGACTGGCATCAAACCATTTGTACCGAAATCGAACAAGTACATGTGTGCTTGATCAGGACGATGGTGTCTTGCAACATCGAAAATAATGTTGTGTAAGAACGTTGTTCTACCATATCCTGGACTTCCGATTAACGCGATGTGACCAGCTTTTTTCAATTGCAATACCATCGGTCCTTGATATTGTTCTTCGGGTACGTCTTTAAGTCCTAATGTTAATTCCACTTCTTTTGCATCATCTGACCATAATTTTCTGAAATCTGTTTCTACTAAATCTTCTTGATATACATTTTCTGGTAATGGTGGTAACCATGGACGCTTAACTTCTTCAATTTCTAATCGTGTTGTAATAGATTCGATATGATCGATAACCGCTTCTAACTCAGTTTGGTTTTCTTTCGTTTCTTCATCTTCAAGTCCACTCAAGTCTTTGTTGATTGCTTGAAGTTGACCATAGTCATTAATCATGTAAATCGTCTTATCTTCAACTTCTAATTTATCGCCTTCGATGTCATATGTTGCACCACTCCATGCAGATTGGAATAATTCATAAATTTCATTATTACCAACTTGTAAATACGCACGACCTGGTAATGTAATGTCTGCTGCATCTGGTGTTTTTAAAATTTCATTACTGTCTTGTCTATCTTGTACTTTTAATGCCAATTTAAATTTAGAGTTAGACCAAATTTGGTCATCAACAACACCCGATGGTTTTTGTGTCGCAAGTATTAAATGAATACCTAACGAACGTCCAATACGTGCCGTTGATACAAGTTCTTTCATAAAATCAGGTTGTTCTGATTTTAATTCGGCAAACTCATCGGAAATAATGAATAAATGTGGCATTGGTTCTGTCGCAACACCTTCTTTAAATAACTTATGGTATTGATTAATATGGTTAACATCATGCTCTCCGAATAAACGTTGACGTTTTCTCAATTCGGCTTTGATTGATGTTAAGGCACGCATCGCTTCATCGCCATCTAAGTTTGTAATCGTACCAACTAAATGGACTAAATCTTTAAATAAGTTCGCCATGCCCCCACCTTTATAGTCAATCAATAGGAATGCAACTTCATGAGGGTGAAAATTAATAGCTAAAGATAAAATGTATGATTGGATAATCTCAGATTTCCCTGAACCAGTGGTACCAGCAACTAAACCATGTGGCCCATGTGCTTTTTCATGTAAGTTCAATGATAAAATATCATCTTTACCTCTTACACCTAAAGATACTGCCATCGTTTTGTATGTTTCGTTTTGTCTCCATCGATTAACCACATCAAGCTGTTCTACTTCTTTCACGTTATACATCTCTAAAAATGTAATACTATCAGGAATTGCATTTTTCAAATGTTCGACGTGTATCAAATTCGCCAAACGTCGCGCGATATATTCTTTATCAACGTTATCAATATTTTCAGGTGTAAATTTCAATTGAACTAATTCTTTTTCTTTCGTAATCAGTTCGCCTTCAGTACGAGACTTGATATCAATAATGGTATCTACATGCTCTGGCAAACTTTCAATCACATCTTCAACAAAGATTAATGAAATACCATATTCTGATAAATCTTGGTTTACATATTCTAAAATGACATGATCAATAATTAATGACATATCTGTAATGACAAACACTAATTGCGGTGTGAAAATAATTTGCTCATTACTTCTGCTGCGTTCACGCACAGCTTGGATACGTTCTTTAATCATGCTATAAATTGACGTTAAAATTTGGTCACGTGTTCGTTGATTGTAAACAAACCCTCTAATGTTTTGACCTCTCAATGTCATATGTGGCAACCAACGTGCCCATTTCAATGTTTCAACTTCATCTTCACGTGTCACAAATAGAAACTCTAAATCATGATAACTATGGAATGTTGACATTTGGATTAGCATTTTCTCCAATTCTTCTAAAATGAGGTGTCGTGCACCAATATATGCAATTGGTCCATGATTTAAATCATTGATTAATGGTGCTTGTTCTACATCTGTGTAAAATTCATACAATTCTTTAGCATCGTCGAATAGTTCATCACGACGTTGGTTAAATTCTTCTTCTTGGTAATCTAATTTGAATGACTTTTCTACATTCGCAATACCTAACTTATAATGTAAGAAATCGTGATGATGCGATGTTTTTTCATATATTCTTGGTGCTTTCGTTTCAACGATATCTTTAATTTCAGCAACCGTTGGATAATGGTAATTCAAACTAAAACGTTGTGCTTTAATCGCTTTATTAATTTCTTTAGATTTATTATCCAAATAAGCTTTGTAATCTTTCTCTCGTTTTTCAACATCTTTGTTATACTTTTTCTTTTCAGAGAAATACGTTGTAATACCAAATACTATCGTTACTGTACTCATACCAATCATCATTAAAATATAAATACCAATTGGTCTCACTAAAAAGATGACAACAGTTAAAGCAATCATTACTAATGGCGGTATAATGGAACGCCATATCACTGTATTGTTCTTCTGTATTGGCTGTGGCGGTCTTTCAATCTTAATATCATCGGTCGGTTCACGGTGAATAATCCTTGGCGAACGATGGTACGTATTGTAATCATCTGCCTGTGCATGTGGCATCTCTTGTGTTAAGCGAATTAATGACGATGCCACTGTATTCTGACTCAATACATTTAAACCATCAGCTTGTACTTCGAGCCATATCCCTTCAACATAAATATGATCACCAATGTAAGCTTTGTTCGTTAGTTGCTCTTGTAGTTCATAGTTAATATACACATCTGTATTTTTATCGTGCACAATGCGTACGTATTGTGATTCTTGTATTGATTGAAAATCTTTAATAATGATGGCATTCATCAAGCTTTGAATAACCATATCATCATACGCATTTGGTCCAATTGTCATCGTATCTTGAATTGAAGGATACGCAAATGATGCATAATCAGCTTCTGTATAAAGCTGTAATGTAATGTCATCAAGGTCACCTTTTCTAACAAGCACCTTATTAATAGAAGTATGATTCGCTTGCCAAGTACCTTGATTATTTTGTTCTAAATGAATGACTTCGCCTAACGATTTCAACGTAATATCTGCACGCTCGTCTTCGCTAATAGTATATGTCTTACCATCTCGCAAATTGAGCATCTTCAATTGTTTGTTATATTTTATAATCAATTTATGCATTGTCTTTGCCTCAGTCCTATACTATTTTTTTCTTTCAGCTTCTTGGCGTTTTTCTTTATCTTTTTGTGCTTGTTCTTTTTGTTTCTTTTCGTTCTCTTCTTGTTGCTTTAATTTCTCATCTTTTGCTTTCTCTTCTTCAGATTTCGCTTTTTCATCTTTAACTTGTTTTTCTTTGCCTAAAATATCTTGCAATTTATCGTTATACTTTTTCGTTTCTTCAGAACGTTTATCATTCGATAAATCTCCGTTATTTTTAATCTCATTTAATTTATTAATCAACGCTAACTTTGTAATATCATTATCATCTAAATAAGTGGCTATATTAATCGCTTCATCAAGATGTCCTTGTCCTAATTCCATCCAATATAATAAGTAGTCTTTGTTTGAATTTGGTGTCACGTTATTAAGTAAATTTTCTTTCTTATCTTTTTCTAAACCTTGTTTATTTGTTTGGATATAACTTTTGGCATAAATGTAAAGTGCCTCTTTATCTAATTTTTTTCCATCTAAATCATCATACGTATTTAGTACTTGCGTATAATCATCCTTTACAAATGCTTGGTATCCTTTTTCAATGCGCTCATTATGCTTCATTACTGAAAAATATAAAAAGGCTAAGAATGCAATTAATAAAACACTTAACGTTGTCATACCGATAGCAACCCATTTAAAAACGGTATGTCCTACTTTGCGTACATATGCATAATTTTGACTATAATCTTGTTCTTGTTTCTGATACTGTTCATCTAAAAATGCCGTTAGTAAATCTAAAGTTGCCGCTTCAATAACTTTAGTTTCAAATGGCGTTCCTTTATGTAGTTCTAAGTTTCCTTCAACTAAAGCATCAAATGATTGTTTCTCATTGAATGCACAGATAACCAGTGCTTTATATCTTGTTAAAAATTCAGCTTCTGACACAGGTAATGGATCAACAATATTTTGTAACCCTCTTGTTTTAGCAATTGGTAATCCATCTCTTGTGAAAAATAATTCATCTGGTGCCAACACAAATGTGTAGCGTGTACGATTTACTTCTTCTAAATTTTTGATATTGAGTAAGTAACGTAATTTTTCATTTTTAGTAAATGATTTAATATTATCAAAAGGTGTATGATTGTCATTAATGTCATAATGTATTTGGAAACTATCACGTAGTTCAGTTAATTCAGCATCTATAAAATATGGAGAATGTTGTTCTAATAAGTACATTAAATGAAAATGTTCTGGTTTAATTGAAGACTTAGGAATCTCTCTCATATCTAAGCGTAATTTTGTTTTAGCTGCTTCTTCAGCATCTAAAGGCGTTAACATATCTTGCATTTCATTTTTAGGGTTATGATTTTTAACCATCTATTTTTCCTCCTATAGTAACTTCAAAATATCTCCATCAGCGATTTGATAATCAATGAGTCGATCATTTTCAACAAGTAATTGACCTTTCGTCATCACTTTAATTTGCGTATTGACATCAAATATTGAAATATCCAAACTATCCAATACTAAAGCTATTAAGTTTTTAATCGGTAAATATGCTGGTACTGCTAAGTCATATGTGCCGTAATTATAATTTGTAAAATCAAATGTTACTTTTACGTGCTGATTCATTTTTCGTTCGTCTCCCTTTATGAATTGAAAAAATGACAAATCCTAAAGTCAAAAAAGCCCCTACAGACATCAAAATGTACGGGAATATTTTTTCTCCTGCTTGTTTTGAATATAGGGGCTTTTATCACTCTCCGAAGTCTTTTCTAAGTTAGATTTGGAAAATAACACTTTTTTAGTTTCATTCAAGCGAGTCGAGTGACTCGCTTGATTTTGAAACATATCATTTTTTATTTGTTGTTGTCGTTCTTTTTTCTGCTTAGCAATCGCATCATTAACCGCTTTGCTGTCTTTATTAAATAGCGTTGTATCATATTGATTTAAATCATTATTGATTCGCTTTTCCTCTTCTTGTTGCACATCAATATTAAGTCCGCCATTATTGCTAGATGCTGTTAAAAAAGTTAAAGCAATCACGCTATTCATCAACATTAGATTAATCTCTCTTTCTTAAAGTGTTTTACAAACATGTTCAGTACAAAGCCAATAATCACAAGTACTGTTAATATTACTAGCGCCAAGCCTATAGGATGCTCTGCATTTAAATAATTGAAGAACATGTTATCGATATAAGACAATGGTGAAATTTTATTAGTCACACCTTGTCCAGCTGCTTTCAAATTATTCATAGCTACAAAGTATAGACCCAATGCAGCAATCATTAAGAACATACCGATAGATTTTACCTGTCTTAGTAAATACGTATTAATAAGTACGAAGACCATCATAGTTAAAATCACCATTAAGATGAATTTCGCTCTATAGCCAGCTAATACATGGAACTTATTCATTGCAATTAAACCGACAATTAATCCTTCTACCAAACCAGTTGTACCAATAACACCTGACGTAATGACATTATTCCAAAGATGGTTTTTACTACTATAATCATCTTTAATGAAATTCATTTGTCCTTTGGCACGTTCATAACTATAGAAAATATATGCTGTAATCATTGATAGTAAATACATCAATAATACGAATAATGTCGGTGAAATCACGTCTGTATTACCATTATTAGCTAAAACATTTTCTAAGTTTTTCTTTTGAACCGGATTACTCATAAATGCTTTTAATGCTTGGTTTTGTCTGTCGCCATCTTTAGAATTTTGTAATACTTTTTTAAATTCTTTAGCGAACAACTCATTATCTTTATCGTTTTTAGCCATTTGACGGTTCAAGTCATTCGCTCTTACGCCTAATGCTCGACCTGTCGCATGTAGCTTATTAACATTATTGTCGACTTGATTTAATTGGCCACTAACAGAATCTGCAATTGATTTTGATTCTTGTGTATCTGATAGCAATTGCGTACTCTTTTCAGAAATTCTACTAATTTCTTTATCTAAATTTGAAGACATCGTATTAAATTCATCATTTTTGCCTTTATCAATTTTTGGTTCTTGTGGCTCTTCAGCAAATGTCTTTTTAACGTTTTCTAACTGATCAATCAGCTTAGAAATATCTTCTTTATTTTTTGTTGTATTCTTTTTGTTATTTAAAATGTCATCAATCAGTTTGTCTGAGTTTTCTTCCATTGAATCAATTTGATGTAACACAGCTACTTTATCGTCTTTGAAACTTTCCATGTCATTGATAACTTGGTCAACCATCATATCAATTAAACGTTTGTTGTCGAATGGTTTATCTTCTCTGCCTTTTGTATCTGTGTACATTTTATAATGCGCATCAAACCTAGATAATGCACTCAATTGCTGGCTTAATGCATCTTTCGATAAGCGACCATCAAGGTTATGATTCAATGTTACGTCCACAACACTCGTTGCTTTCTTATCATTTGGTTCATCTTGACGATTTGCTTGTCCAAATAACAATTGTAAATGCATTGTTTTATCTTTTAAGAAATCTTTCTCAGCATCCTTTTTCAATTTAGCAACGCCATTGACTTCAACTTTATATTCCTTGTTAGATGTATCGAGTTGAACACTTTGATCCTTAATGTCATATTTTTTACCATTAATTTTAATGTCGCCTTCAAAATTAAAATGAGGATCTGTTGCAACAGTTAATTGATTAATATCATTACTTTTAATCGTTTCAGTACGTTGCACTTTCACACCATCATTAATCAAACTACTTGTGTCTTGCGCAACTTGGTTATCATAATCTGTTAAATTAATGTGTTCTGCTAACGGTTTTTTCAAATTATATTCGTTTTTATAACGTTTTGCTTCTTTGACAATTGCTTCGTATTTATTAGCTTCATCCTCATTTAAGCCTGCAGCTATAAAGTCTTGTTTAGACATGTTATAGATAAATGTTGTATCTGTATCAGGTTCTTTGACAATATCATCATGAAGTTGTTTCTCTAAGTTTTCAGCGAATTGAGCATTGTTCATTTTAATGCTATTTAGCGCATCTTGTAAGTCTTTGTTATTTGCAAGCTCATCTTGCAGTGATTCTGTTAATTGCTTACGATAGTCTTCAATCATACCTTTTGAAAATGGTGACTCTTGTGATTGAATGATTTCTCTTAATTTATCTAAGTTTTCTTTAACAGTTTGTTTATATTCTTCTTTACCTGTATCTTGCATACTTGATTGTTGATCAATTTGGCTGTCCATCTGTTTTAATGCATTGATATAGTTATCAAGTTCCACGCTATCTTTTTGCGATTTATAATCTTGTAACATTTTATCCATCGCTGTATTGTGCTCTTCAAATAATGAATTTTGTTTTTCAATTAAAGTCGAAACATTATAATCTGTGTTCACTCTGAACGTATCTGAATTCGCACTCAATAATGATTTATTGTATGTTTGGAACCATTTTGTAATATCTTTGTTTGCAGAAATTGAATTTACAAGCGTATCTGTAAATAATTCCGGGAAGTCGTTAATTGGATTTAATAAGTAATTCGAGAATTTACTATTCACACCATGTTCACGCGTCATAATAGCGCCAACATTTTTTTGTGCATTATGTAAATTATCAATGATGCTTGTTAAATAAATTTCGACTAAGTTTTTGTTAAAGTCGTTAATTACATTACTTACAACTTTTTCTGTGTTTTTTGCTACTTCTTCTTTTTGTCCTACAGCTGTTTTATACTGTAGTGATATTTTCGATGGTGTTTTAGCGTCTAATTGCATTGCCAATTTTGAAAAGTTTTCTGGGATAACAATCATGACTTGGTATCCGCCATTTTTCAAACCAGACTCAGCAACGTTTCTTGTTACTGTTTCAAATTTATAGTTTTTCGCATTTGCTAACCTTTTAATAAATGCTTGACCCAGCTCAACCTTTTTACCGTTATATGTCGTTGGTTGATCCTCGTTAACAATTGCGATATGTATTTTATTATTTTTATTACTTACACTTTGGGATCCTTTTTCTGATTGATCTCCATATTTTGTTTGAACAAAAAATATCATACTAACTATGGCAATTATAATAATTAAAGTGACAATTAATGCATAAATCCAATTTTTCTTTTTCATGCTTATTTCCTTTCAGTTGTTTTCTTAAAAAATGATAAGCAAAGCCACATTAGAAAATGTGACTTTGCCAATTTCAGAATGCTTATTGCAAACCGAAATTATTAGAAAGTTGTTGGTCTTGCTCTTGAACGGCATCAGCAGTGCTATTCAATTGTTGTTTAATTTCTTCTAATAATTGTGCAAATTTTTCTACTTTAGGACTAAGTTGTTGGAATTGCTCTTCGAAACGGCTGAAAGCTTGACCTTCCCAGTTCGCTGCAATTTCACCTTGTGCACGTGTTAAATCAGATAAAATTTGACGGATTTGGTCTGAACCTTGCCCGTAAGATTGCGATTTTGCTCTGATTTCCTCTGGACTCATCTTAATCATTGCCATAACTAGAAACCTCCTGAATATTTTAAGTTTATCAAAACTTTTTAGGGACACTATTTTTTGAAAAAGTGCTCCTTACTCAAATAATATATAAATTATTAGTATATGTATATAGTTTTTTAAATATTTTTAGCTTTTTTTAAATAAATATATTGAATATACCCATATATTTTTAATTAACCATTCATTTTTGTAATATAAATGTGTATACTAAAATTAAATTAAATACATAAAGGATTAAATGGTTATTATGAAGAAAACAATTTTACTGACGATGACAACTCTTACTTTATTTAGTATGTCGCCTAACTCGGCTCAAGCATACACGAATGATAGCAAAACATTAGAAGAAGCAAAGAAAGCACACCCAAACGCACAGTTCAAAGTGAATAAAGACACCGGCGCGTATACTTATACATATGACAAAAACAACGCGCCAAACAACAATCATCAAAATCAGTCACGTACAAACGACAATCATCAACACGCAAATCAACGTGATCTTAACAACAATCAGTACCATTCTTCATTAAGTGGTCAGTATACGCACATTAATGACGCAATTGATTCACACACACCGCCTCAAACGTCACCAAGCAATCCTTTGACACCAGCAATACCGAATGTCGAAGACAATGACGATGAATTAAATAACGCTTTTTCAAAAGATAACAAAGGGCTTATTACAGGCATCGATTTAGACGAATTGTATGACGAATTACAAATCGCCGAATTTAATGACAAAGCAAAGACTGCTGACGGTAAACCTTTAGCATTAGGTAACGGTAAAATCATTGATCAGCCTCTTATCACAAGTAAGAACAACTTATATACTGCTGGACAATGTACATGGTATGTCTTTGATAAACGTGCCAAAGATGGACACACGATTAGTACATTTTGGGGAGATGCTAAAAACTGGGCAGGCCAAGCTTCAAGCAATGGCTTCAAAGTAGATAGACACCCAACACGAGGATCAATTTTACAAACAGTAAACGGTCCATTTGGCCATGTAGCCTACGTTGAGAAAGTTAATATTGATGGAAGTATTCTAATTTCAGAAATGAATTGGATTGGTGAATATATCGTTTCATCAAGAACCATCTCTGCTTCAGAAGTTTCATCATATAATTACATCCATTAAATTAATCATGACATCAATAAAAAGCGACCAGTTCGCAGATTACAATTCGTAACACTGCAAAATTGGTCGCTTTATTTTGTATGTTATTCGATTATAAAATATGATGTCTACCTTCAAAATTGCAATAACTTGTCACCTTAAAGTTAACCGACATTTTTCAAGAATCATTATGTAATCAAACTATTTTTTGTAGTTTATTAGATTTTCAATAACTTATTAAACATTATTATAACTAAAATTCTATTAATTTAAACAAAATTTAAAATAAACCATTTAATAAAATGTATTGTTCTTATATGATTAACTCATAAATAATTGGGAGGAAGCAAAATGTCTAAAAAGTTAAAAATTATAATTCCTATTATTATTGTCTTATTATTAATAGGTGGAATCGCATGAGGAGTTTATGCATTTTTTGCAAACACACCGAAAAATACATACTTAAAAAGCGAACAACATACTGCAAAAATGTATAAAGATTATTTTAATGACCGTTTTGAAAATGAAGTGAAGTTCCAAGAAAAGATGAAAGATAATTCGTTTTTATCTTCATTAGAATTAAGCGCAGATGCATCAGATGAAATTGTTAAGGGGCTTGGTATTCCTAAATCTGTTGTTAATGCTTCGAAAATTAAAATGTCATATGGACATGATCCTAAAAAAGAGAAATCAATGATTAATCTTGAACCAACAATCGCAGACTCTGCATTAGGGAAATTCCAGTTAGCTGCAGATAAAGATAAGCATTATTTCGAATCACCATTATTTAAAGGGAAATATAGTGTTAATAATTCTGATTTATTATCAACTTATTCAAAACTTACAGGTGAAGATGAAGAAACAGCAAAAGAAAATGGTATTACAAACCAACAACTAAATTTAAATACTCTTTTTAGTAATGCTCAAGCACAACAAAGTGACTACAGCAAAATTGCCGAAAAATATTCCGAACTTATTGTCGACAAATTAGATGACGATAATTTTGATAAAGGTAAAAAAGAAGAAATTAAGGTTAATGGTGAAAAGTACAAAGTTAGACCTGTCACGTTAACACTTAGCAGAGCTGACACTAAAAAAATTACATTAGCTGTATTAGAAGAAGCTAAAAAGGATAAAGACCTTAAAAAATTAATGGAAGAACAAGGTGCTACAAAAGACTTTGATAAGGACATCAAAAAAGCAATTGACGATGTCAAAGAAACTAAAAAGGATGAATTTGCTAAAATTCAATCTAAAATTTATACCGAAAAACATACGATTGTAAAACGAGAAATTACTATTACAGACAAAGAAAATAATAAAACTAAAATCAAAGGTACTAATACTTTAGAAGACGATAAGTTAAAACTAGATTACGCACTTGATTTCGATCAAGATAAATACACGTATGCTGAAGCGAAATATACAATTAAAGGCGTATCTTCTAAGGAAAAAGACAATAAATACAATGATAAATACGAATTTGGTAAAAAGACAGAATATGATGAATCAAAAATCAAATTAGATAACCAAGAAAAAGTAGATGGCACAAAACGTCAAGATAAAGGTAAAATCACTGTCGCATTAGATAAATATAGCGACGAAAATGAATTCACTTTTGAAAATAATATAGATTCTGACGTAAAAAATAACACTCAGAAATCTACGTTAAATATCGGCATCAAATATGCTGAAGAACCAATTAATTTCATTTTAAAATCTAGCACAAAATTGAAAGCAGATATTGATTTTGATGATAGTGGCGCGAAAGATTTCAATAGTCTATCTTCAAAAGACCGTGAAAAACTTGAAAAAGAAATCGAAAAAAATGGCGGCAAAATGTTTGAGTCAATTTTAAAAAAGGCATCTAAATAACTAAAATATAAAAATAAGATTGGAAGGTCATCTTGCCTTTCAATCTTATCATTGGAGGAGTGGTTAAATGAAAACAATACATTTGTTTCGCATCTACCACTCTTTTTTATTGAAAAAGTGGTATTTGATTATCTATTTACTATTTATATTAGCGGCACTCCTTATTACATTAACGACGATCCAACATGTAACAGAAGATGACAATCATTTTAATATAGGTGTCGTAGATAAAGATCAATCAAGTGAAACGAAATTAATCTTAAACTCTATTGGTAAAGGGAGTAACCTAGGTAAAAATGTGAGCATTAAAGCATATGATGATAAGCAAGCACATACTTTGTTAAAAAAACATAAACTTCAAGGCTACTTTGTCTTTGATAAAGGTATGACCAAGGCATTTTATAAACAAGGCGAACTACCAATTTCAGTATATACATATGATCAACAATCCATGAAAAGTGTCGTGCTATCTCAGCTAACAGATTCTGTTTACCAACGTCTTATGCGATCGATGGGTGGCATCTTAGCTTTTCAAGACTTAGCACCGAAAGCATCACATTCTGACAGTATCAATGTTATGACTGATTTGCTGATTACAGGATTAAACCGTTCAGGTGCATTTAACTTAGAACCGATTCATTTATACGATACGGGCAGTTATTATGCAATTACAGGATTTTTAACAACGGTATTCATCTTTGCACTATCTTTATTTACAGTTTTGAAAATGAATCAAGATACTGTATTGAAAGCGCGATTGAAAATGTTTCATTTTTCTAAAGAGCGTTTGTTAATCATTCGTGCGTTGATTACATGGTTTTATACTATGTTATGGAGTATCGTTGGTGTAGTTTGGATTATGTTCAGTATTCCGAATACCTTTGAATTATATAATTGGCCAACGTTAGCCATTCATTTAAGCTATTATGTTACCTTTTTAATACTGTGGTTATTACTCATCGAACTTTTAACAACAGGCTTGTTGAATAGTATTAGTAAAGTCATATTAGCTATTGTCATCCTGGTGTTATCTGGTTTAACAATACCTACGATTTTTTTACAACATATAGCAAATGGCGTTTTCAATATTCAACCATTCGCGGTTGTAACAAATCAATTGTTAGAAATTATTTTAAACAACTACATTTTAGAACTGCACCCTAGTTTCTACCTTAGCTTCATCGCACTTTTGATAATTAATTTAGTTGTATTGGTTTGGAGGTATCGTCAATGAAGCCTTATTTACAACTTGTTGTGTTCAAGCAATGGTTACAATACATCTTGCTCGTAACAACCATTGTCATCGCACTCGTGCTTATTGGTATGGGTTACCGTGTAGCACATGACAACTTCAAAATACCGATTACCGTTCAAGATTTAGACCAAACCACTGCATCAAAATCATTCGTCAATAAAATTAAACAATCTGACTATGTAACTATTAAAAAAGTCGATGAAGATGAAAGCTATATTGAAGATGATGTTACTAAAAAGGAAGCTATTTTAAGTATGCAAATTCCTAAAGGTTTCTCTCAAAAATTAAAAGAGAACCGTTTAAAAGAAGCGATACAGTTATATGGTAGAGATGACTTTATAGGTGGTATTGCTGTAGAAATTGTTAGTAGTTCATTATATGAACAGCAAATCCCTAACATTATTTATGAACACCTTGAGGATATGAAACAGCATCAATCCATCGATGCTATCAACAAGTCCTATCATAAACATACACCTGAATCTAAAATCAAATTTGTGTCGCTTACTAAACAAGCACAACACTCTATTTCAATTAGCTTAATCTTTGCGGTGATTTTATTTGTTAGCGCTGTTCAAGTAGTACTTCATTATCGTTTAAACCAACAAGCAGCATTGCAACGATTATCACAATATCATTTAAGCCGTTTCAAACTATATAGTACTTATGTAATGACACATACGATCTTGTTATTGTTGGTACTATTGGCAGTTAGTCTATATTTGTCTCAACCACTCAGCTTAATATTTTACTTAAAATCACTGTTACTTATATTGATTTATGAGATAGGTATCGTCTTTATCTTATTCCATATTCAAACAATAAGTCATCGATTATTCATGACATTTATATATGCACTTGCTATGGGTATCGTATACTTGACCATTTTCATGTAAAGGAGCGTAACTGATGATAGAAATTAATAACCTTTCAAAGCGTTACCGTAACAAACAGATTTTCAATCATTTAACCATGTCCTTTGATAGTAATCGATTAACCGTATTACTTGGTGATAATGGCGCTGGAAAATCAACATTACTTCGTATGATTGCTGGTATTGAAAAAGCTAATGATGGAACTATCAACTATTTCGGCGAAAAATGGAATCAAAGACAAATACAAAATCACATCGGTTATGTGCCACAAGACATTGCGTTATTTGAACACATGACAGTGGCTGAAAACATTAAATTTTTTAAATCACTTTGTAAAAATCCAATTAACGATACAACTATCAACGAATATTTACAGCAATTAAACTTTGATGATACGTCTGCCAAAGTATCTACATTGTCTGGTGGGAATAAACGTAAAATTAATATATTAGTAGGTTTACTAGGTCAACCTCGAATTCTCATTTTAGATGAACCGACAGTTGGTATTGATTTAAAATCTAGACATGACATCCACCAACTACTTAACATTATGAAATCTAAATGTTTAATTATATTAACTACCCATCATTTAGATGAAGTTGAAGCACTTGCAGATGATATCAAGTTAATTGGCCAAGATCCTTTTTATCAACATGTTTTAGAGGACAAGCAATGGGCTTATACCTATTATTAAAACGAAAAAAATCCCAAGTTGCGTATGATATCGTAACTTGGGATTTACTGTATTATCTACTTTGTAAGTATGACGTTGGGTCTACTGCATATTGATTACCGATGCCACCAGACATACGTTGGAAGTGTACGTGAGGTGCTGTTGAATTACCCGTACTACCTGAATATGCAATTTGGTCACCAGCTTTGACTTTATCACCAGCTGAAACAGTCAAACGATTATTATGCATATACCATTGGTAGTTATTACTGTTCGCTTCTTTAATCGTTACTTGATTACCACCACCATAGTTACTCCAACCTGCTTGTACTACTGTACCATCAGTTAATGAGTAAACTGGTGAATTTTCAGGCATTGCATAGTCGACACCGTAATGCGCACCACCACCGTGATATTGTCCATATGGTTGTAGTTGTTTACGACTTGTTAACCAGCTTGCGTCTTTCGCATGACCACTAGCTGTCGCTTTACTTGCTGAACCGCCATTTTGATTAGATGTGCCATTAGGGTAATTAACCTTTCCATTACCATTATGACTGTTATACGCTTGGTTGTTGTTACTATGTGAATAATAGCTCGCGTCTGGGCCTACATTTGATTGATAACCATATTGATTAATGTGTTGTTGGCTTTGACTCGCTGTGTAGTCATTGTTATCTCCTGCTGTTGCTGGATTCACATATGTTTGACCGCTTCCATTGGCATTTGCATTTTTTGGATAACAGTTATAAAAATAATGCGTATGTCCTTGTGCATCTACGAATGTATAGCTATATTCTTTATTATCAAACATTGCTTGATTCCAGTTACCATCAGGTGTGTGATGATAATCCCCATTAGAATCAATTGTATAATAAGTACCATAAGATACGTCTTGTGATTGTGTTGACATTTGTGTATGTGCTTGTTGGGTGTTTGTCGTTTCTGATGCATCTGCTTGATGCGCCATTGTAAATGTAGCGAAGCCCATCGTTGCAATCGCTGCTGCTGTTAATTTTTTCATGTATAAAACATCCTCCATTAAAGTTAAAGTTAGTTTTCAATTAAACTGTACTGCACATACTAAAAGAATTAGACAACTGAGTAAAGGATTTAATTCTCATTTTCCAACTATTTAATATTCCCGAAATGTTTTACTAAACTCATTACATTGTCATTACAAAATAGCCATACATTGATATTAAAATGACATCTCTCACTGCATTCGTTTAACCTTTTATAAATTTTCAAAATTAACAACTAATCATTCGTCCATGTTCGCGGTTCAACGTTAATGTATGATAGTAATCATCTATCAAATCATATCAACCAAATTCCACTATCAATCGCTATTGATTGTCATTCAACTTTCTAATAGTGATATGCTTCTCAGGCTTAAAAATCGTCATATCTTTTCTATTAATTAATTCATCTGTGAGCTTTAATGCTACTATTTCATTGCTGCCATAATACTTAATATATAACGTTCTTGTAGTTAAATTTATTACGGTCTGATACATCGTATAGTGATTGTCAGCATCATGCGGACGTACAATTCCAATCGGTATATTTACCGCATCTAATAAATAAAATGCATTCATTAAATCCATTTCTTTATCATTGTTTTGAGCAATGTTTGCTTTCATAAATGCCATTCTCACAAAGCGCTCAGTTGAAGTAAATCCACCTGGCAATCCAAATGTACCTGCTTCATTGCCTAAAGGTTCAATCGTTACACCTTCCAATAAATTTGCTGTTGCTGGATAAGGAGAAATATTGATATATTGTCTTAAATTACTATAATGCCAATCTAAGTCTGGATGATTTGTTAAGACACCAATAGGGTTATCTTTTATAACCACTTCACCCTCTTTAAATGAAACTTCGACTGAATGTCCAGTTGCATCGGAAACATGATAATGCAATGGCGGAACTTCACCGATATCATTTAAATATACAGCTACAACATGTATTTGGGATGCTTGTTGTTTCATATCTTTAATGCTTGTTGTATATCCCAAAATCCATGTCACAATTTCATTTTGCGTAATATTCATCGCGTCCGCTTTGTGTGTTGATCCATATGAACTATAACCTCGGAAATATTGTGTTGAAATGGCAACGCCATGTTCATTAACACCATCACCATAAATAAAACCTTCCATATCTGTTCCTGTACCAATAAAGCCATATTGCGTTTGGCCTGTCGTGCCAGTGCGAGATGTCCAACGATAATTTCTAGGCGTCACTGCTGGCGAACCATCTAATGGATAATCATAATCCATCGTGCGTCCAAGAAGTACTTGATTATTTAAAGTTTGTATTGTGAATCCTGTGCACATTGTTCTCACTCCTCTGTACCTTCATTTACTTTAATCACTTTCAAATAAAGCTGTTTCACTTAAACATACTATAAAAAATCAATCATACAAGCAATTAATTGATATTCATTCTCAATAACTGTGGTATGATATGTAAGGAAATCATGACTTATGTGTGAGTGAACGATCATCTATACATCCGTTCACTTCATCTCATGACTTTCTATATTTAATTTTTACAAGGAGTGACATCTGTGAATAACACACAATCTTCACCACGCAGTAATATTATTATTGCGATTATGTTGTCTGCATTAACATATTGGTTGTTTGCACAATCATTTATTAATATAGGACCTCTCGTTGGTCAAACATATCAAACCTCTCCTGCCGTGTTAAATTTATCTATTAGTTTAACTTCCTTCGCCACAGGTATCTTCATGGTGGCTGCAGGTGATATTGCTGATAAAATAGGACAACTGAGAATGACATACATGGGTCTCATAATCAGTATGTTTGCATCTCTTCTATTAATTATATCGGACATCACTGCACTGCTCATCATCGGTAGAATTTTACAAGGTCTATCAGCAGCTATCTTGTTACCTTCAACAGTTGGCGTTTTAAATAATCAATTTAAAGGAGATCATTTAAGACGAGCGATTAGTTATCTAATGATTAGTACTGTTGGTGGCATCGGCCTAGCTGGTGTTATCGGTGGTTTAATCGCCACAAATTTTGGATGGCAAACGAATTTCATCATTAGTATAGTCATTGCTTTCATTGCCATATTGCTTCTAAAAGGCACACCTGAAAAAGTAAGTCAACATAGCCATCGTCATCCATTCGATTACAAAGGTATGTCTATTTTCGCTGTTATGATTGGTAGCTTTACATTATTGTTAACACAAGGATTCGAACAAGGTTGGTTTAGTACATTTTCATTCATTTGTCTGAGCATTTTTATCATCACTACGTTGATATTCATCATCATCGAACGTCGACATGAAGTACCTTTTATTGATTTCTCAGTATTACGCAACCGTCCGTTCATTGGTGCATTTTTAAATAACTTTGTTTTAAATAGTGGTCTGGGCGTAACAGTGGTCTTTTTCATATATGCTCAAACACACCTTGGTTTATCAGCTGCGCAATCTGGACTTGTTACATTGCCATATGCCATTGTGGCAGTTGCGATGATTCGTTTAGGTGAAAAAGCAACATTACGTTTCGGTGGCAAATTGATGCTCATCATTGGTCCGTTGTTCCCTGTCATCGGCATCACTATTATTAGCATGACATCACTTCAACCATCACAATATATCATTGCTGTTGTTATTGGGTTTGTCATTTGCGCAATTGGAAATGGTTTAGTCGCAACACCCGGTCTTACAATTGCAATTTTCAGTATGCCCAATGAAAAAGTTGGTTTAGCTACAGGATTATATAAAATGAGCGGCACACTAGGTGGCGCCTTTGGTATAGCACTAAGTACTACAGTTTTCAGTATGTTACAACTAAACTATGCACCAAGTGTAGCTGCAACTGTAACATTTATCGTCAGCATTGTATTAATGATACTCGGCTCATTGTCTGCATACATGATTATTCCAAAAACAGTTCAATCTTAAATATAATAGAAGAATCATGTTTCGAAATATCTTTATCACTTTAAAATGATATGCATCAATTTCTATAAAAATAAGCGAAGAACATTTTTTATTGTTCTTCGCTTACTCTAATTATTATTCACTATCAATTAGACAAAATGGCCATTTTCAAATATCACGCGTTGTTTCTGACCTTGAATATATTTATTATAATTATCCTTTTGAAAATCAGTTAACATTAATTTAGATGTACCGTATTTTAACACTTTTTGCATTGTTTCTATTCTCATTTCTCTAAATAACCATCCATCTTTTAACACAATACGATTAACAGCATCATATGATAATTCTACTGTTTCTTTAATTTCAAATGTCTTGAATGAAATAATCGTGCACATTAAAAACGTATCACCAAAGTAATAAACATCTAAATCATCACGTTTATGTTGTCCAACTAACAAACGACCATATTCGAACTCTTTTTCTGGATATTTCAATTCTAAAAAACTAATAATCTCTTCTTCTTTTAATTTGAATTGCATTTAAAAACATCCTCTCTTAAGTTTTAACAAGCCTTAATTAAAAATTTTTTCAATCACATAGTTCAATATACATCATTTCGTTATGTTTTTTAATACTTTTTTCAAAAACAAATATTTTATTCTTTAAAATAATGACTTTTGTATTTTTCATCACAATAAACATTTTAAAATTCTTGTTATCATAATCATTAAAAGTTATTTAACCTTAATAATATATTCTCTCGTCTCAACCTTAATCGCATACTATAGACGCCTGTTTGTAGACAATAAAAGTCATGCACCTCTTCATATGTCATCAAATGTTTATCATGATATGATGAATATAATAATCGGGTATATAACTGTATGATTAATTACACAATAAAGAGAAGGAATATAATATGAAAAAAGTATCAATTAAAGATGTTGCTAGAGAAGCTGGTGTATCAGTTACAACTGTGTCACATATTTTAAATCATAATGATAGTCGTTTTTCCGCAACAACGATAAAAAACGTACATGCCGTTTCAGAACGTTTAGGCTATGCCCCTAACAAACATGCAAAACAATTGCGCGGCAGTAAAATTCAAACTATTGGCGTCATTTTGCCTAGCTTAACAAATCCGTTTTTCTCAGCACTGATGCAAAGTATTCATGACCACAAACCATCTGATGTTGATTTATGCTTTTTAACATCTACAGCAACTGATTTGTATGACAACATTAAACATTTAATTGAGCGAGGTATTGACGGATTAATTATTGCACAGTATATTTCATCCCCGGACGCCCTAAATAACTATCTAAAGAAACATCATGTACCTTATGTCGTACTGGATCAAAATGACCATCAAGGCTATACAGATTTTGTTCGGACAAATGAATATCAAGGCGGACAACTTGCAGCACAACATTTAATAGAACTCGGTCACAACAATATGATGATTGTTGCACCATATGACATGATGGCGAATATGTCGACTCGTGTCGCTGGATTTGTTGATACTTTGCGCACGAATCAATTGCCCGAACCACAAATCGTCCATACTGAATTATCTAAGCGCGGTGGGCTAACCATTGTTGATGACATCATGGTTCAATCTGCCACTGCAATCTTCGCTATTAACGATGAACTTGCTATTGGTATTTTAAGAGGATTAATTGAACATGGCATCAGTATCCCGAAAGATATCTCATTAATAGGTTATGACGACATTGATTATGCCGCGTATGTCACGCCACCTTTAACTACTGTAGCACAACCTATAACTGATATTGGCAAAACATCTTTAACCTTATTACTTCAACGATTACAGCACTTAGATAAATCCATTGATATGATTGAATTACCAACGACTTTAAAAATTCGTGCAACAACTGGCTATCATCTTTCAAACTAACTACGTATCTTCCGAAATATACTCATCATTGTTATGCCCTTAGCGTTGCTTTAATGCTGAGGGTTTTTAATCATAATTATTTCACTAAGAAATTAAAATAATAATGTATGAATTTTTAAATATGATTTAAACGTTTTCAGTTTTTATGAAAACGCATGCATTTTACAAATAAAAATGGTACGATGGCACTGGTAAAACGTTTTACTAAAAACAAATCGTGAGGTGTATAACATGAGCATTGTTGCATTACTTATCGGGTTAGGCCCCTTAATTGGCTGGGGATTCTTCCCAACAGTCGCTTCAAAGTTTGGTGGTAAACCTGTACATCAAATTATCGGTGCTACTGTAGGTACGTTAATCTTCGCTATTATATTAGCCGTAGTCACATCAAGTGGCTTCCCTACTGGAACAAATTTACTATTTGCCTTATTATCAGGTGCAGGATGGGGATTCGGACAAATCATTACATTTAAAGCGTTCGAATTAGTCGGTTCATCTCGTGCCATGCCTGTCACAACAGCATTCCAATTATTAGGCGCATCTTTATGGGGTGTCTTTGCATTAGGAAATTGGCCGGGCATTGGTCATAAAATCATTGGCTTTACAGCTTTAGTCGTTATTTTAATTGGTGCGCGTATGACAGTTTGGAGTGAACGCAAAGAAGCAAGTAACGCCAAAAATTTACGTCGTGCAGTGATTCTTCTGTTAATTGGTGAATTTGGATACTGGTTATATTCAGCCGCACCACAAGCAACTTCTATTGATGGCCTAACTGCCTTTTTACCTCAAGCAATGGGTATGGTAATTGTTGCAGTCATTTATGGCTTTATGAATATGAAAGCAGAGAATCCATTTCGTAATAAAATTACGTGGTTACAAATTATTTCAGGTTTCTTCTTTGCATTTGGTGCCTTAACATATCTTATTTCAGCACAACCTAATATGAATGGTTTAGCAACTGGATTTATTCTTTCTCAAACATCCGTTGTGCTTGCTACATTAACTGGTATTTATTTCTTAAAACAACATAAAACGTCAAAAGAAATGGTTATTACAATTATCGGCTTAGTACTCATTTTAGTAGCCGCTTCTGTTACAGTATTTATAAAATAAGGAGTGTAGATGTCATGAAAAAATCAGCTATTTTAAATGAACATATTTCAAAAGCAATCGCGACAATTGGTCATTTTGACCTATTAACAATTAATGACGCTGGCATGCCAATTCCAAATGATCATCGCCGTATCGACCTAGCTGTCACTAAAAACTTACCACGCTTTATTGATGTCTTAGCTACAGTATTAGAAGAAATGGAAATCCAAAAAATATACTTAGCAGAAGAAATAAAAGAACATAACCCTACACAATTGCAACAAATTAAACAATTGATTTCATCGGAAATCGAAATCATTTTCATTCCTCACGAAGAAATGAAAAGTAACTTAGCTCACCCATTAAATAAAGGTAATATTCGTACTGGTGAAACAACGCCCTACTCTAATATTGCATTAGAATCGAATGTTACTTTTTAAAAATTATAACTTGAAAGGAGCATACACATGACCAACAAAGTTGTTATTTTAGGTTCAACGAATGTCGATCAATTTTTAACAGTTGAAAGATATGCACAACCAGGCGAAACATTACATGTTGAAGAAGCACAAAAAGCATTCGGCGGAGGTAAAGGTGCCAACCAGGCTATTGCCACTGCACGTATGCAAGCAGACACAACATTTATTACTAAAATTGGTACTGATGGCGTTGCTGATTTCATCTTAGAAGATTTTAAAGCGGCTCATATTGATACATCATATATTATCAAAACAACTGAAGCAAAAACAGGCCAAGCCTTTATCACTGTGAATGCAGAAGGACAAAACACCATCTATGTTTATGGTGGTGCGAATATGACGATGACACCTGAGGATGTTATTAACGCAAAAGACGCTATAATCAATGCAGACTTTGTCGTTGCACAATTAGAGGTACCCATCCCGGCTATTATATCTGCATTTGAAATTGCCAAGACACATGGTGTGACGACAGTATTAAATCCTGCACCAGCGAAAGCATTACCTAATGAATTATTATCATTAATCGATATTATCGTGCCAAACGAAACAGAAGCCGAATTGTTATCTGGGATTAAAGTAACTAATGAACAATCTATGAAAGACAATGCTAATTACTTTTTATCTTTAGGCATTAAGACTGTTTTGATTACGTTAGGTAAGCAAGGTACATATTTTGCTACTAAAAATCAAAGCCAACACATCGAAGCTTATAAAGTAAATGCGATTGATACAACTGCTGCAGGCGACACATTTATTGGTGCATTTGTCAGTCGCTTAAACAAGTCGCAAGATAACTTAGCAGATGCTATTGATTTTGGTAATAAAGCGAGCTCCCTCACTGTACAAAAACACGGCGCGCAAGCATCTATTCCTCTACTAGAAGAAGTAAATCAAGTTTAAATGAATCAAACACAGCTATGATATGAAGGTTTAGCATATAACATGCAACATTCGTATATCATGGCTGTGCTTTTTTATCTTTATAAAACATCATCTATTAGAAATAATTTTCCACTAAACCTATGCTTGATGACTCATGTTTAGTTATAAATGAAGTGACAATTTTTTGTAATCTTTTTAACTTCCAAATTATCGCATATAAATATGCTATATTAATGATAATAATTATCAATTAACAGGAGGTTATGCTATGTCCAAAGAAGCTGGCCATACATTTTTAGCTAAATTAGGAAAAACTCGTCTACGCCCCGGTGGTAAAGCAGCAACAGATTGGTTAATACAACAAGGGGCATTTTCACAAGATAAACAAGTGTTAGAAGTGGCATGTAATATGTGTACGACATCTATTTATCTAGCTCATACATACGGCTGTCACATTCAAGGCGTTGATATAAATAAGAAAGCATTAGAAAAAGCACAAGAAAATATCTCAGCAGCAGATCTTGAATCATATATTCAAGTTCAACAAGCGAATGCTGTTAAATTGCCCTTTGATGACAATCAATTCGATACCGTTCTAAATGAAGCGATGTTAACAATGTTACCCATTGCCATAAAGGAAAAAGCATTACGCGAGTACTACCGAGTCTTAAAGCCTGGGGGTATCTTGTTAACACATGATATTGTCATCGTTAATGAATCACATGCCACACATGTAGTTAAATCATTATCTGCAGCAATTAATGTCAATGTCTCACCGCAGACGAAACTTGGCTGGCTAGATTTATATCATCAAGCTGGTTTTAATCATGTGCATTATCATACTGGTCCAATGAGTTTAATGACACCAAAAGGTTTAATTTATGACGAAGGTATTGTTGGAACTATAAAGATTATCAACAATGCTTTAAAAAAAGAAAATCGACCAATGTTTTGTAAAATGTTTAAAACGATGACTAAACTGCGTAAAGATATGAATTATATTACTTTTGTCGCTAAAAAAGAGCACTAAATATAATGCCACTAACTGTACTTTGTATCTATGTTTGACTGTCACTTTAATTTCTTTGTGACACTAATCATCTACTTAACAATATCGTTATCGTTGATTAGTAGGTCATCAATTTTGGTTAAAGACTTTTATAAACACTCAAACATTAACACTATACATACTTAGTTAGTGGCATTATTTTTTTCTTAAAATTTTAACATCACGGGATTGGAACAGAAATGATAAAGGGAGTAAGACAGAAATGATATTTTCGCAAAATTTATTTCTGTTCCTCCCCAACTTTCATTGCCTGTTGAAATTGGTGTTCCAATTTCTCTATGTTGGGGCCCCGCCAACTTGCATTGCCTGTAGAATTTCTTTTCGAAGTTCTCTGTGTTGGAGGCCTGCCAACTTGCACATTTTTGTAAGCTGACTTTTCGCCAGCTTCTATGTTGGGGGCCCGCCAACTTGCATTGTCTGTAGAAATTGCTATTCCAATTTCTCTGTGTTGGGGGCCTGCCAACTCGCACATTATTGTAAGCTGTATTTCCGTCAGCTTCTATGTTGGGGGACCACCAATATAACACTTTAGGTCCTATTATATTAATTTATGTCTCGGGCTCTAACCCTAAAATACTTATAACGTATCTTTATAATTTATCTCCATTTGATGCTATCACTTGTTGATACCAATAGAACGAATCTTTTTTCAAGCGTTCCATCGTGCCATGACCATCATTATCTCGATCAACATATATTAAACCATAGCGTTTCTTCATTTCACCAGTTGTAAATGAAACAATATCAATGATTCCCCACGGTGTATAACCGATTAAATCTACACCATCTTGATCAACTGCTTCTATCGCTGCTGTAATATGTGCTTTTAAATATTCAATGCGATAATAATCATGAATATGTCCATCTACCACTTCATCAACTGCACCAAAACCATTTTCCACAATAAAAAGTGGCAACTGATAACGATCATATAACACATTCAATGTATATCTTAAGCCATCTGGATCAATCGCCCAACCCCAATCACTCGTTGCGATATGCGGATTCTCCACAGAATGATTCAAACCACCGTTGACGATGTTGTTTTCAACTGTAGTATCAACATCATGTTTTACAGCCGTAGACATGTAATAACTAAAGCCAATATAATCAACCGTGCCCTGCTGTAAAATACTGTCGTCCCCTTCTTGCCATTCAAAATCATATCCTTTTCGTGCCAACATTTTTTTAGCATAGCTTGGATAATAACCTCTTACTTGAACATCCGGGAAAAAGAAACGTAAGCGATTCGCAATTTGTGCTTCCATCATATCTTTCGGATGACACGAATATGGATAAATGGGTACATGTGAAATCATTGTTCCAATCTTAAACTTCGGATTAATCTCTTTACCAAGACGAACTGCTAAAGCACTGACTAAAAGTTCATGATGTGCTACTTGATACAAGACTTCTTCAGGATTATCATTTTCTGTCAATGCTACCCCAGAATTTGTCCATAAAAAGATAGGATTTGATGTGTCCATCTGATTATTAATTTCATTAAACGTCATCCAATATGTCACTTTATCTTTATATCTTTCAAATACAACACGCGCAAAATGCACAAAATAATCGACAACTTCTCTATTTCTAAATCCACCATAATGTTTCGCTAAATGAAGTGGCATCTCAAAATGTGATAACGTCACAACAGGTTCAATACCTTGTGCAATTAATTCATCAAAGATACGATCATAAAAGGCGAGTCCTTCTTCATTTGGCACATCTTCATCCCCATTCGGAAAGATACGTGTCCACGCAATCGACGTACGTAAACATTTCAATCCCATTTCTTTAAACAAGGCAATATCTTCCTTATAACGATGATAAAAATCAATACCTTCATGATTTGGATAATAGTGATTGGGATCTATAGATTCTGTAATCTGACGTGCTTTGCCATGTGCACCACTCGTCATAACATCAATTACACTTAATCCTTTGCCACCTTTATCATATCCACCTTCAAATTGATTTGCGGCAAGTGCGCCACCCCACATGAAATTTTGCGGTAATTTTGTCATTATTACAACACACTCCTAGTTTTTAAATATTTTAAAAATAACATCTTCAGTCGTAATGATTTCATTCATTGTCAGTTCTACTTTTCCTAAATCGGCAGAGTTGCTAATAACGACAATAACGTCAGCATTGTAGCCTTGTTGTTGTATATATTGCTGGTCGAATTGTAACAACGTTTGTCCTGCTTCAACACGATCATTTTGCTTTACAAAGCACTTGAATCCTTTACCTTCCAAGTCAACTGTATTCACACCAATATGAATGACTATGTCCACACCGTCTTCTGATTGAATACCAACTGCATGCTTAGTTGGTACAATCATAGATACTAAACCATTGAACGGTGCGATTACTTTGGATTCTTCCTGAGCTTTGATTGCCAAGCCTTCGCCTACCATTTTCTCTCTAAAAATTGAATCTCTTACTTCTTTAAGTAAAATACGACGACCAGCGATTGGTGCTTTCACTAAAATTGGTGTTGTTACTTTTACTTGAGGTGTATAACTTGTATCTTGGCTATTAATATTGTCAGTATTCGCATCCTTTTCAACATTAGCATTCTTAATTAATCGCTGTAATTGCTGATACACTTCATCGACATTTTCGTTTAATTTTATGACTAACTGCGCATCATTTTCTGCTACAGATGTCACATCAACTATTTGTTTCACTTCATTTGCTGTAGAAGGAATTGTATGTTGCATATGAATTGTAATGCACTTCGTGTCATACGTTACATCAACAATGTTTTCGACACCACCCACAGCTATAAGAATGTCTTGGGCTTGGTCTTTATATTTATTACTCATAAATATTACCCCCTCAACTTGATAGTAGAATGAAAATGTATTTACTTACCTCTAATTATAATTGTACCGGTTCAATTTGTAAACGCCGATACAATTATAATATTTTGTGCTATAATAATTACAGACAAAGTGAAACGAGGACAGAATATTGTTAAAGTATGAACATATTGCTAAGCAACTTAATGCGTTTATACATCAATCTAATTTCAAACCCGGTGATAAATTGCCAAGCGTGACGCAATTAAAAGAACGTTATCAAGTAAGTAAGAGTACTATCATTAAAGCATTAGGCTTATTGGAACAAGATGGTTTGATCTATCAAGCACAAGGCAGTGGTATTTATGTGAGAAATATTGCAGATGCCAATCGTATCAATGTTTTTAAGACCAATGGTTTTTCTAAAAGTTTAGGCGAACATCGAATGACAAGTAAGGTACTTGTTTTTAAGGAGATTGCAACGCCACCTAAATCTGTACAAGATGAGCTCCAATTAAATGCAGATGATACCGTCTACTATTTAGAGCGATTAAGATTCGTGGACGATGATGTTTTATGTATCGAATATTCTTATTATCATAAAGAAATCGTGAAATATTTAAATGATGATATTGCTAAGGGCTCTATCTTCGATTATTTAGAATCAAACATGAAACTTCGTATTGGTTTTTCAGATATTTTCTTTAATGTAGATCAACTCACTTCAAGTGAAGCTTCATTACTACAATTGTCTACAGGTGAACCATGTTTACGTTACCACCAGACTTTTTATACAATGACTGGCAAACCCTTTGATTCGTCTGACATCGTATTTCATTATCGTCATGCACAGTTTTATATTCCTAGTAAAAAGTAATACATACATCAAAACGTCTATATTCCAGTTATCAACCGGAGTATAGACGTTTTATAGGACATAATTTCTTTAAAAACAGTGAGAAGTACATTTTCAATCAGAAAATTACTTTTTACTGTTCTTTATATTTACATAATCTAAGAACCTATAGTTTGAATCCTATTGTATAATATCTCTTCGTCTCAAACGTTAAAACACACTAAGATCACTCAGTAATATGATGATCTATACTCTGTATTTTGGTTTTAAGTGTCTGTATCCCCTTATAAAAATAACTACTAATATAATGACACCTACTGTGAATATAATGTCCCAAGGCATTCTACCCCACATGATTGCTTTTACAAGTGGTTGTTCATAAAATGACGTTAGTCTTGAATGCCAATAACCATGTTCTAATGCATCTTTAAGTTGGATATAACCTACTGGCATTAATGTAATGAACACCATACCTGCCAAGCCAACATTTAAAGCCCAACATGATATTTTAATCCATTTTTCAACTTTCGGTGTCCAAAATTCTTTTTTAGTAATATTTTTAAAAACATACAACGCAATTGCAATTGAGAACATACCATACACGCCAGCCATAGAACCATGGGCATGTGCTGCAGTCCATTGCGTACCATGTTCAAAGTAGTTAACTGCTGGTGTGTTAATTAAAAAGCCTAATGCTCCAGCACCAATTGCATTCCACAATCCTGTTGAAGCAAGAAAAATAAATGTACCTTTGTAAGGAAAAGCGATGTCACTTTTCTTATATAAGCGATAGTGTGTGTATGCTTCCCAAATTAATAAACAAAGTGGCACGACTTCTAATGCTGAAAAACAAGAACCCAGTGCAAGCCATATGGAATGATCACCTTGCCAATAGTAATGATGACCCATACCAACAATACCTGTACCTAGTAATAGGATTAATTGAAAATATAATGCACGAATCGTCGTTTCAATGGTAGTTAATTTCATATTAACCATTAAGAAACCAATCAACACTACGGCAAATGCTTCAAATATACCTTCAACCCATAAGTGAACAATCCACCATCGCCAGTAATCTGCAAACGTCACATGTGAATTCGGCATTATAAATAATGATGCAAGATAAAATAACGGAATTGCAATTGCTCCAACAAACAATAGCGTCAATAAGTGACGTTTATCATGATTCGCTTGTACTTTGTTGCGAATAGCTGGTAAAAACCCTCGACAAAGAATGATAACCCATAAGACCATACCTACTATAAATAATATTTGCCAAAATTTACCTAATTCTATATATTCCCAACCAAAGTGCCCGAATAGCCACCAATGAGAATCAATCCAACCTAAAATATGACCCCATTCTCCAATCATGCTGCCCATCACAACTATGATTAAGGCCCAAAACAAGATATCTACTAATACGCCTTGTTTCTTTGGTTCTTTGCCCAATACTTTAGGTACAATGTATATTCCTGCTGCTAACCAAGTCGTAGCAACCCAGAAAATAACTAATTGCACATGCCATGTCTTCGCAATATTAAATGGAAAGAGCCTTTGTATTTCTATACCAAAAAATTTATTCTCTACATAATAATGTGCCAGTAATTCGCCTAATAATATTTGAACCAAAAATAGTAACATGACAACGACTAAATATTTCCCAACTTTTCGCTGACTATCAGTGATTTTACTATCTACTTCAATCTTTGGTAGTTCCCGTTCCGACTCATACGTCGGCTTCATGTCAAATTCATAACGCTTTTGAATATATATAATGAATGCCAAGCCTGCAATCAGTAATGTTACAGATATAGCAGTCCATAAAATTCCTGCACTAGGCAACGTATTTCCTGCATCCACATCGTATGGCCAATTATTTGTATATGAAAATGTTTTTCCAGGTCTATCTGTTGATGATAACCAAGCACCCCAGAAAAAGAATTGACTTAAATGTTCAACTTTATTTCCTGCGACCATATAATCATCATTTTGAAACTGTTTAATCATATTTTCATTTAATCCTACTTGTTTAGGGTTATTAACAAACTCTTTTTTATAATAATCTTGCAAATATTTTAGACCGTATACTTGTCCTGGCGTTAATACAAGTTGATTTTCTTTTTCAGAATAACGATTAATCCGTATTTCTTTCATCACTTTATCTTTAACTACGGCTAACTCTGCATGATTTAATTTATGAAGTTGCTTATGATAAATATCTTGTGCATAATATTTACGCATACCAATCAGGTAATGATGTAATGCCTCTGCTGTATAATCTGGGCCTAAGTAGGAACCATTGCCCAGGTAGGAGCCATAATCTGTTAACCCATATTTCTCATATATCGCTTGCCCACTGATTAGCTCGCCTTTTGTAACAAGCGTATGACCTTGTTGATCTACTATCTTTGTTGGACGAGGTGCTTCATTTTTAAAAATATACCAACCACCTACTAGTAGAATTGAAAACACAATCACTAAAATCGTTAGTAGCACTTTAACTAAACGTTTATATGAACTTTGCATACTCATTTATAAAATCTCCTCTTAATTGCATTCTTACATATAAGCATACGCCGTTTTTTTATAAAGTGTTGATGACATTAAGTAATTTCAAGAATTTGTCGAAAAATATTTAATTGAAATTTCACAAATGATATAACTTACATTTTAATTCTTAGTTAAATTAATTCATTATATCATTTTTCAAAAGCCGCAATACATAAAACGAACGCCTAAATACCATAAAACCTAGTAAAAAGTAGTACATACATCAAAACGTCTATATTCCAGTTATAAACCGGAGTATAGACGTTTTTTTACGATAATAACAATGGCTCAAATTGCTATTATCTTGCTTAGGTTTTTCGTTTTAGAAGAATATTGCTACAAAGACAGGCACAACTGCTACAACAACTACACCAACTAACACTAAAGCTATACTTGCCATTGATTCTTCTACAGGTCCTAATTCTTTGGCTGGTGCTACACCTAATGTGTGACCACTTGTTCCAAGTGCTAATCCTCGGGCAATAGGGTTAGTAATTCGGAAAAGCTTCAAGAATTTATTACCTAGGGCATAAATAATGACACCATTTAAAATAACTGCTAATGACGTTAATTCTTTTATACCACCGATACCAGCTGATACTGGTAACGCAATCGCTGTAGTTGCTGCTTGAGGTAACATTGATAAAATAACATCATTGGCAAATTGTGCTAACTTCGCAAAAGTTAAAATAATTAATAACGCTACAACTGTACCGATACCAATACCTCCGATGATACGGTGCCAATGTTTAACAAGCACTTCACGCTTTTTATATAACGGAATCGCAAAACAGATTGTTGCTGGTTCTAAGAAGAAGTAAATAATGTCTCCACCTATTTTGTAAGTCTTATACGGAATGCCTGTTAAATAGAGAAAGGCCACACCAAATACCATACTGACAAATAGCGGTGCGAATAAGAAGAAACGATTTGTTTTTTCAAATAATATGGTCGCTAAGAAAAATGGTATAACGGATAACAGTATTCCGAAGTATGGTGTGTTTAGTGCTAAGTGGTTAATCATGAGCTTGTGCCTCCTCTATTTTGATCTTTTTTGTGACTTTGTCACCTTTAGATCTCGAAGTAACTTTCATAATAATTTGTGTGACATAGCCAGTACAAATAAGTAATAGTATTGTTGAGACGATTATTAGTCCAATGATTAAAAATGGTGCTTGGCTAATGACACCTAAAGAGTTAACAACTGAGATACCGGCTGGTACGAAGAGTAAGCCAATGTTATTTGTTAGTGTCGTTCCTACTTTTTCGACTTCGCCTAACTTAACAGCACCAGTACATAATAATACAAATAATAATACTAAACCGATTACTGATGCAGGCATAGGAATTGGCATAAATGATTCAATTATTTTCGATACAAAGAGTACTAAAGCAATTACAATGACTTGGTGAAAAAAGTGTGCTGGTTTTGATGCGTCTTTTTGTTGTTTCACGACCATTGCCTCCTACGTTTGATTTAACTAAAGTATAGATGGCTCACTTCGATTTGCGTGAATTTTAGTCCGAAATACAAAATATCATAGGTAAAATGCATAAAAAAAAGGATTACTGTTAAAGTAATCCTATCGACGCTTTAAAATCTTTCATAAATGAACGTCCAACTTGCATCTTGACACCATTTGTCAATATTACCATATAAGTGTAGTTAAACCATTGTTGCACTTCTTTAATGTGTTTCGTGTTAATAATATATGAACGATGAATACGTATGAAATAAGCGGGATTCAATCGTTTTTCATAACGATTCAATGGCTCTGTTGTTTCGTATTTATGATTCGTTGTATGTATGGTTGTAATACCATTATGTGTGCCAATCCCAATAATATTTTGTTGCTTTAACATGTGAATTTTATCGTCAATTTCAACAGGTAAACTTTGATCAAAATTCGCCGACATATCATTCGCAATTGCATTTGCGCTATTATCATCTTTGGCTTTAGTCGCACGAACTTTATTGACTGCTTGTTCAATACGTTTTTGACCAAACGGTTTCAAAATATAGTCTGTCGCATTTAATTCAAATGCCTGTACTGCGTATTGGTCATGTGCAGTTGCAAAAATAATCGCAGGTGGCTCTTTCATCTTTTGAATTTTAGCTCCTAATTCGATACCATTTTCATCCATTAAATTGACATCTAAAAATATAATGTCATATTGATTTATCAGTAGTGCTTCCAATGTTTCTTTTACATTTTCTGCCTCATTAATTTCTTCAAAACCACCAATTTCATTTAATAAATATGTTAATTCATTACGTGCTAATGGCTCATCATCTATGATTAATGCTTTCATATTTATTCCTCCTCTTGTCTTTCATAAGGAAGTACACACCAAAAAGTGGTACCGCTCGATGTCGATTCAAATTGTAATGCTGCGGATTTTCCAAATAATCCTTTTAGGCGTAAGTTTAAATTTTCTAAAGCACTACCAGTTCCAGATTCTGATTCTACAGATGTTTCTCCCAACAAATGCATTTTATCTTTAGAAATACCCTGACCATTATCTTGTACAATAATACGTACATGTGTTGCAGTTTCTTTAATCACTGACACGTCAATATCGTTACCTTGCTTTCGATTCGTAAACGCATGTTTGATGGCATTTTCAACTAAAATTTGAATTAAAAATGGTGGTACAAGCACATCGCGATATTTGTCTTCAACATTAATATTGATATTAAATCTTCCTGGGTAACGTGCTTGTTCGAGTGATAAGTATGCACGCACTTGACTTAACTCTTTATCTAAAGTAATCGTATGTTGCTTTGAGCCTTGTAAATTCGCTCTGAAAAAATAACTCAATTCTAATAGTAACTCTCGTGCCTTTTCGCTATTTATTCTAACTAAAGCTGAAATCGTGTTAATTGAATTGAAGAAAAAATGTGGACTCACTTGTGCCTGTAATGACTTAATCTCAGCATCTTTCAATAACTTACTTTGCGTTTCGGCTTCACCAAGTTCAATTTGGCTACTAAAAATATTTGCCAATCCTTCTGCAAGTTGACGTTCTACAAAAGTTAAATCATTAGGGTTTGTAAAATACATCTTCAATGTACCGACGATAGAACCATGCATCTCAAGTGGTATCACGATAGCTGCTCTAAGCGGGCAATTCGGATGACTACAACCAATCTCTTCTTTAGTATGAACTTCTTTCAACTTCCCTGATTTCAATACATCTTTAGACAGACTTGTTAATATTTCATTTGTTGGTATGTGATGATCACTACCTGCACCTACATGCGATAAGATTTCATTTTTGCTTGTAATTGCTACGGCAGATACTTTCATTAAATTTTTAATAATCATCGCAATTTGCTGTGCCGATTCTCTATTCAATCCTTCTTTAAAATACGGCAATGTCTGGTTCATCAATTGCAGTACATCATGTGTTTGAACAGCCTTCATTTGCTCCTCTTGCTTTAATGTCGAAATGATAATAGACATAAAAATCGCCGTACCAACGCTATTAACAATAATCATTGGTAGTGCAATTAATGATATGAGGTCAACCGCATATGCTTTGTCGTGGGAAAATGTTAAAATGCTCAACATTTGAATCATTTCCATAACAATTCCAATCATGGCACTTTTCGCAATACTCGGGTAACGCTTGCGTCTTTGAGCTTGTAAGCCAAAATAACCAGCAATTATACCGATAAATATAGATGAGATAAGATAAACTTGTGCATCCGCCCCACCCATATACACTCTGAAAATACCTGAAATAACGCCAACAAATAGACCTACAAAAGGTCCACCAACTAATCCTGCGACACCTATCGTTAATACACGTGTGTTAGCTAAAGATACATCATCATCTAAACGGAAGTACACACTTCCTGACAAACTATGTTGATGATCGATGACGATACCAGTTAAATTAGACATTAAGGCAAACAAACTGAAAATAATACATAATTGCCAACGTGCTTTCCATGTACGTCGACGATTCATTAAGTTTTTAAAATATGGGATATTCATCAACACATAGGCCAAAATAATAATTAAACCTACACGCTCAAGTAATAACATTGTTAGCGATAGCACGATAGCACCTCAGTGAATTATAATTATGTTTATTTTATCATAATAGTGCATGTAAAATTCATGAATAAATTATTAAAAAATCACGCTACGATTTAATTACCTATACCATTAAAATTTCATATCAATTCTTATGCTAAGTTGACAATTTTCCTTTTCAAAATAATGACTATCCTGTCACTAAATTTCTGTTAAGTATAGCGAAAAACTGCTGACATTACTTTGCCAACAGTTTCTAATCGCGTTATTTATGATACTTTTTTAAATAAAACATGATTCTCTAAATGAACATGCTCATGTGTTAACACTTCAAGTGCTTTTATTCTCTGATAAACGAGTCGCCAAGTACCACATGCCTCTATCGGTGGTTCATAGCTTGATGTTAAATCGCTCATTTTCACTAACAATTGTCCCGTTGCAATGTGATCAGATACTAAATCATCAATCACTGTATTAATATCGTCTACTACTTCACCTTGTTCATATTTAATTAGTTTTGGAAAATCAACATCATCTTCTTTTTGCATATGCTCTAACATGCCATTTTTAAATGTATCATATGTTTCTTTTAACTCGACTAAATATGGATGATTAGGTCCATGTACTTTCGATAATTTCGTCACATAAGGTGTTAAATTTTTAAATTCTTCTCTAAGAGGTTCATGATATGCTGCTTGAATATATTGAATAAGTGACGAAACATTTAAAAATTTAGGGTTAAGCGAACCTGGTGTATTCGTTTGTTCAACGTCGTTGAGACGCTGTAATAATTCGTTCAAATCTACATTTTTCTTTTCTAAGGATGCTGCTTCTATACTTACTTGTCCGCCACAACAAAAATCTATTCCCACACTTCTAAAAATATCCGCTGCTTTCGGATAATCAGTTACTACATCTGCTACTATGTCATTTTTATTTATCATTATAGATAACCTCCTCATTTCCAGTGTATACAATTTAATGTATTTGAAAATGATAAACGAGGAAATGTCATAATCATGTCATAAACAGCAAAATAAAGCCCTCAAATCATGTTAGTTCACATAGATTTGAGGGCATTTGTTATTTATTTTAGCGAGTAAGTCATATGTGCAGTGTTTAACTTAACAATATTTTTGAAGTCTCGCTTCTTAATATCTTTACTAAGTAAGATTTCCACTTCGTTTTCTGACGTTTGGCTTAACATTCCCATAATCATGTCGTCTTTTAGCACGACACTAGCCATACCTTCTTCAAATACATAACCACGATCCAGACCCGTTAAAATGATTTTGTTTTTACCTTTTAACTTCATTGAGATTGAATCCGTTAATGTAATAGCTGTAAAGTATAACGAAATGTTATTAAAGTCTTTTGTGAAATACGGTGTTAATCTATAAAAATCATTATTCAAATGAATTAATGCACTTGTTTCTGCAGTATAAGCATATTTATTACGTTGATTACCAACACGCACTTCAAATACTTCCGTACCTATTTGGACTTCTAAGAAAACGTCCCAAATTTTTTCTTTAGGTAAATACGCTTTAATATCTTCTAACATAATGTTAAAACGATATTGTTTGTTCGCATTGACACTTAAAGGTACATACATTGTGTGCTTCTTGTTTCGTGAATGTAATTTAAGTCTGACATCATAATGTCCTTCGCCAATCATAAATTCATTTAGCGTTAGCTCTGTAACAATTTTATGATTATCAAATTTAAATGCTGTCATTTTCACTTTTGGCTTAGCGATATCAATGCCTTCAAAGTATGGTTCGCCTTCATCGAATTGAATGTTTAATTTACCATCTACAATATTAAAACGGTAGTATTGACCTTGACGGTAACTTTCTTCTACAGTTCTATAGTTGTCTATATCTTTCGCTCTCGCGTAGTGCAACAATGGTCGTAATTTACTCATCACCAATGCATCTACACGTTCTGGAACTGCTTGTATAAAGTCTCCTAGAGCATTAATCCATTGTGGTTGCTCTTCTAGTTTAACTTTAAGTGAGAAGCCATTCGTACGAGAAAAACTAAAATGACGATTTAAAAATTCTGCTAAGATTTGATCTTTATGGGCTTCTTCTAAATCTGCATTTAATATTTCTACAGCAATCAATCTCATGACTTCGTAAAAGTCTTCAGGTGAAACATACGCACTACTCATATGTTCACCTTCACGCTTTGTAGCATAATAATACGCTTTATCACTTAACACACTGATTCGATTTGCATTCAAATATGCTTTCATTGTAAATAATTGATCTTCTGCACTCTTTAATTCTTCTGGAAAATAAATGTCATTATCTTTTAGTAATGCTGTTCTATAGATTTTAGTCGGGCTTAAAGTATAGATAATTCTTGAATTTAACAAAGTAACTTCAGGTGCTGTTTCTTTAAACATAGATTGTGGTACACCACGACCATTAACACCTTTCATTTTAATCAACAAGACATCTGAGTGATGTTCATCAATAAATGCTGCTGCATCCTTTAAAGTCTCTTTGTTTATATAGTCATCGGAGTCCACAAATAATACAAATTCACCTTCTGCTTGTTTTAACGCCACATTTCTAGGTTTACCTGGACCACCAGAATTTGTTTCGAGTTGACTTACTTTCAAGTTCAATTTATTACGATACTTTTCAACTATTTGTAACGTTTGATCTGTTGAACAGTCATCAACTACAACCACTTCAAATTCAGTTTTCGGAAAATCTTGTTTCGCAAGGCTATTGAGTAATTCTGTTATATACTTTTCTGAATTGTATGTTGGAACTATTACTGAAAATTTCATCATTATACCTCTCCCACTTTGACTACTATATAAACTTAGCTACCAAATAAATTTCTGACTAAACGCTCACTTGATCGGCCATCTTGATATTTAAAATGTTTATCTAAGAATGGAATGACTTTTTCTCCTTCATAATCTTCATTGTCCAAGGCGTCCATTAATGCGTCAAATGATTGCACAATTTTACCTGGAACAAATGATTCATATGGCTCATAAAAATCACGCGTCGTAATATAATCTTCTAAATCAAATGCATAGAAAATCATTGGCTTTTTAAATACTGCATATTCATATATTAAAGATGAATAGTCACTAATTAATAAATCTGTTATGAACAGTATATCATTAACTTCTCTAAAGTCAGAAACATCAACAAAATATTGTTTATGTTTGTCTGCAATATTAAGTCTATTTTTCACAAATGGATGCATTTTAAATAATACAACCGCGTTATTTTTTTCGCAATATCTTGCTAAACGTTCGAAATCAATTTTGAAAAATGGGTAATGTGATGTACCATGACCACTACCTCTAAATGTTGGTGCGAAAAGAATGACTTTCTTACCTTTAATAATTGGTAATTCATCTTCCATCTCTTGTTTGATCTGTGTCGCATAAGCTTCATCAAATAGTACATCAGTACGTGGAACACCAGTAGGCACTACATTTTTCTCTTTAATACCAAATGCTTCAGCGTAGAATGGAATATCGGTTTCAGATGATACATAAGCTTTTGTATAGCTACGATGATTTAATGAATCAATAAATGGTCCACCCTTTTTACCAGTACGACTAAAGCCAACTGTTTTAAAGGCACCAACGGCATGCCATACTTGAATAACTTCTTGAGAACGTCTAAAACGCACTGTATAAATCAATGGGTGAAAGTCATCAACAAAGATGTAGTCTGCCTTCCCAAGTAAATATGGCAATCTAAACTTGTCGATGATGCCACGTCTATCTGTAATATTCGCTTTAAAAACAGTGTGAATATCATACTTTTTATCTAAATTTTGACGTAACATTTCGTTATAGATGTATTCAAAGTTTCCAGACATCGTTGGTCTAGAGTCTGATGTGAACAACACCGTATTCCCTTTTTTCAAGTGGAAAAATTTCGTCGTATTAAATATCGCTTTAAAAATAAATTGTCTTGTATTAAATGATTGTTTGCGGAAATACTTACGTAATTCTTTATATTTACGAACGATATAAATACTTTTAACTTCCGGAGTCGTTACAACAACATCAAGGACAAATTCATTAACATCGCTAGAAATTTCAGGTGTAACAGTATAAACCGTTTTCTTTGAAATGCCGCCTTTTCTAAATTCTTTTAGGTAAGTCTGCAATAAGAAATTGATTTTACCATTTTGTGTTTCTAATTCGTTGTATTCTTCTTCTTGTTCTGGCTTTAGATTTTGATATGCATCATTAATCACATCTGGGTTTAACTGTGCAATATAATCAAGTTCTTGCTCATTCACTAATAAGTACTTATCTTCAGGTAAGTAATAACCATTATCTAAGATAGCTACATTGAAACGACAAACGAATTGATTCCCATCTATTTTGACATCATTCGCCTTCATTGTACGTGTCTCAGTTAAATTTCTTAATACAAAATTACTATCTTCTAAATCTAGGTTTTCACTATGTCCTTCAACGAATAACTGAACACGTTCCCAATAGATTTTATCTATATATATCTTACTTTTAACCAATGTTAATTCATCCTTTTCTATTTACATAATCCATTTTAATACTGTTTTACCCCAAGATGTAGACAGGTCTGCTTCAAAAGCTTCTGTAAGATCATTAATTGTTGCAATTTCAAATTCTTGACCTTTTAACAACGCTAATTTATCTACAATATCTGGGTATTGAACGTATAAGTCTACAACATCTTGGAAATCTTTTGAACCACTTCGACTACTACCAATCAACGTTAGTCCTTTTTCCAATACTAGACGTGTATTAACTTCTACTGGGAACTCACTTACACCTAACAGTGCAATGCTTCCTTCTGGTGAAATATAATCAATCATTTGATTTATTGCTGATTGGCTACCACGCCCACCAACGCACTCAAATGCATGATCAAATGTTAAGCCTTCAGGTATTTTATTAATAAAGAAGACATCATCAACAAATGAGAAGTGACTCAATTTATAATCTGTTTTACCAAAGACATATATTTTAGACTCTGGATATAATTTACGTAATAAAATGGCTGTAATGTAACCTAAGTTACCATCACCCCAAATACCAAATGTATTTTTATTTGAAATAGATTTCTTTTCAAAACGACGAATAGCATGCAAACTTACTGTTACAAGCTCTGTATATGAAATAATACTTAAATCAATATTATCAGGTAGTGGTACAGCTCTATCATGATTTAGCAACACAAAATCTTGCATAAACCCATCATGTCCACTTGATCTGAAGTAGCTCGATTTTAAATAGTTTTCAGCAATGACATCGTCTTTTTCTGTCGGCGTATTCGGTACCATAACTACTTTTGTACCTTTATTAAACACACCTTTACTGTCAAATACGACCTCACCAACACCTTCATGAATTAAAGACATTGGCAATTTCTGAGATAAGACATTCTCATCACGGCTACCAGTATAATATCTTTGATCGGCAGCACAAATTGACATATATAAAGGACGTACAATGACATAGTCACTGTAAATATCTACGTTGTTATACGTAACTTCAAATTGTCTAGGTGCAACTAATTGATATACTTGATTAATCATCGGCAATACCACCTCGAATAATAGCATTCGCTACTTTTAAATCGTAAGGTGTTGTTACTTTAATGTTATATAACTCACCTTTTACAAGTCGAACCGGTTTGTTTGTTTCTACAATAATCTTACAAGCATCAGATAAAATACTCTTTTGCTCATCACTTAACTGTGCATAGCTTTCTTTTAATAAATTAATATTAAACGATTGAGGTGTTTGACCTTGGTACATTTCATTACGCACTGGAATTGCATCAATCGTTTGATTATCTTTAGATGTAACAATCGTATCTATAGCATCAATCACTGTATCTACTGCACCGTACTCTAAAGCAGCTTGAATATTTTCTTTAATAATACGATGCGTTAAAAATGGTCTAACTGCATCATGTGTCACAATGACATCGTCATCGTTAATACCATTTGTTGATTCAATATGTTTAACGATATTCATAATTGTATCGTTACGATCGCTACCACCTTGAATGACTTCAATTCTTTCATCAGAAATTTTGAATTTTCTAAGTGTATCTTTCGTATGCGTCATCCATTGTTGTGGCGTCGCGATAATAATTTTTTCAAAATTATTAATTAAAATAAATTTTTCTAATGTATGGATTAAAATCGGTTTGTTGTCTAAATCTAAAAATTGTTTAGGTAAAGGTACGTTACCCATTCTTGAGCCTATACCTCCAGCTAGAATACCAGCGTATTTCATAAAATACTTCCTCCATTCAACTATATCTATATTTAATTATTTAAATTTCATTGCATTTTTCAATTGAAAACTCATTTTAAAATCAAAACTTTAAATGTCTGTGTATTACTTAAAATTATACATATTTTGCTTATATTTTAGCATATTTTGTTTAAACCTATATTACATTATATCAGACGTTTTCATACACAAATAATAACATACAAGCAAACATTTCGTTTATTATTTATATCACTTAACTAATTAATTTATAATTTTTTATTGTTTTTAAGTTATCACTTAAAAATCGTTTGGCAAATTCGTTGTGACGCATGTCCATCTTCTAATGAACAGAATTTTTGATAAAATACCGTTCGTGCTTCAATATACTCATTTGCAGTCTCATCGATTTGTTTTAATGCATCAATGAGTGCTGTTTGATTTTCAACAATTGGACCTGGCAACTCTTTTTTATAATCCATGTAAAAACCTCTAAGCTCATCGCCATATTTATCTAAGTCATACGCATAGAAAATTTGCGGACGCTTTAATACACCGAAGTCGAACATGACAGATGAGTAGTCGGTAACTAACGCATCGCTGATTAAGTATAAATCCGAAATGTCTTCATAATCTGAAACGTCTTTCACAAAATCATCATGTTCATCAATACGTGTCACAACTAAATAATGCATGCGTAATAAAATGACATAATCATCATCCAGCGCTTGACGCAAAGCTTCTATATCAAAGTTAACATTAAATTGATATGAACCTTCTCGAATCGCTTCATCGTCACGCCAAGTTGGCGCATACATAATCACTTTTTTATCTAATGGAATATTTAATCTTGTCTTAATACCGTTAATATATTCAGTATCATTGCGTTTATGTGATAATTTATCATTTCTTGGATAACCTGTTTCCAAAATCTTATCTCGACTAACATGAAATGCATGTTGAAATATCGATGTCGAATATGGATTAGGTGACACTAGATAATCCCAACGTTGGCTTTCTTTTTTAAAGCCATCTTGGTAATTTTGAGTATTTGTTCCTAGCATTTTAACATTACTAATATCCAAACCAATCTTTTTCAATGGCGTGCCATGCCATGTTTGTAAGTAGGTCGTTCGCGGTGATTTATATAACCAATCTGGTGTACGTGTGTTAATCATCCACGCTTTCGCTCTTGGCATCGCTAAAAACCATTTCATTGAAAACTTTGTAACATATGGTACATTGTGCTGTTGGAATATGTGTTCATATCCTTTTTTCACACCCCATATTAATTGGGCATCGCTATGTTCAGTTAAGTATTCATATAATGCTTTGGGGTTGTCACTGTGTTGTTTACCATGAAAGCTTTCAAAATAAATTAGATTCTTGTTTGGCAATTTTGATAGTAATTTAAAAGTCGTATATATACTGTGTTCTATCAATTTTTTAATTGTAGTTTTAATCATGTCGTACCTCCGACGTGTTTTTGTAATTATATTAATACGTTTGAGCAAGCTCATTGTAACCATGCCTATTATAGCATTTCATCATAAAATACATTTAACCATTACACTTGTCGTTAATTATCATACGAAATACATGATTAATGTACCACTTTAACATAACAAAAAATCGTTATCCATTCATAACGTATGTGTTTACACATTTATGAATTAGATAACGATTGGATTGATTATTTTATTTTACAAAATGACAATTCAATTGGAACAGGCTGGGACATAAATCAATGTTCTATGCTCTACGAAGTTATATTGGCAGTAGTTGACTGAACGAAAATGCGCTTGTAACAAGCTTTTTTCAATTCTAGTCAGGGGCCCCAACAAAGAGAATTTCGAAAAGAAATTCTACAGGCAATGCAAGTTGGGGTGTGGGCCCCAACACAGAAGCTGACGTAAAGTCAGCTTACAATAATGTGCAAGTTGGGGTGGGACGACGAAATAAATTTTGC
>ERZ1023423.15-NODE-15-length-138143-cov-70.620930_pt1 | contig 138143 bp, 112 predicted proteins | sample MGYA00380513_ERZ1023423 | MGnify/ENA primary metagenome ERZ1023423 (study PRJEB33173, sample SAMEA4830333) | metagenome | study: EMG produced TPA metagenomics assembly of the PRJEB25223 data set...
CAACAAGTGAATCAGAATCGGAAAGCCACTCAGATTCAGAAAGTCACTCAGACAGTGAGTCAACAAGCGAATCAGACTCAGAAAGCCACTCAGACAGTGAATCAACAAGTGAATCAGAGTCAGAGAGCCATTCAGACTCAGAAAGCCACTCAGACAGTGAATCAACAAGTGAATCAGAATCGGAAAGCCACTCAGATTCAGAAAGTCACTCAGACAGTGAGTCAACAAGCGAATCAGAATCGGAAAGCCATTCAGACTCTGAACTACCAGAAACTGGTAAAGAAGACAATCACCAAGGATTAATCGGAGGAATGCTTGCAGCATTCGGAGGATTAACATTATTAGGTAGACGTCGTAAAAAAGAAGAAAAATAAATTTATTATAGTGACAGGGCAAGTTAATTGAGTTAGCTTGCCTTGTTGCACATACATATTTAATAGAAGTAGGGGTAATATGACGATTTATAATCTAAATTTCGGTATCGGTTGGGCGAGTAGTGGTGTTGAGTACGCACAACTTTATCGACGAAACATATTAAAGGGTTTAAATGAAGATTTTAAGTTTATATTCTTAGATTTTATAAATAAAGAAAACATACAAACACTTACGAGTAATTTAGGTATAGCAGATGATGAAGTGATATGGCTATATCAATATTTTACTGATGTAAAGGTTAAACCTACTTCTTATACAATTGAAAATATTATCGAAAACATTGAATCACATGACATACAAGTTAAAAATATAAAAGATAAAGTAACGAGAATTTATTTTAATAATAAAAGTTGTTATGTCAATTGTTATTTGAAGGATAAAAATATTGTTGATCGAGCTGAATTTGTTTCGAATGGGAAACTGATTCGAAAAGAATTTTATACATATACTAAAGTTTTTACTGAGTATTATGCTCCATATAATAAAAAAGCTAAAGTTTACTTACGAAAATTTTTCAATGAAAATGGAAGCGTAGCTTATGAGGAAATAGTTCGAGATGGCGATAATATGTATGTTTTTCCGAATAAGATTTTATATTCCAAAAAGGAATTCATTGGGTACTTCATTAGCCAACTTAATTTAACGAGTGATGATATTTTATTGGTAGACCGTTCTAAAAACGTAGGTCAGGTTATTTTAGAAAATAAAAACGAAGGACATATTGGAGTGGTCATTCACGCTGAACACTATAATCACTCAAATACGAATGACCAATATATTTTATGGAATAATAATTACGAATATATGTTTAATCATGTTCGGGATATAGATTTTTATATTGTTGCGACACAAGATCAAAAAAGAGTCTTACAACAACAATTTGAAAAATATAAGAATCTTAAACCCAAAATATATACAATTCCAGTGGGAAATATTAGCCGTTTGAATAATGAGCAGCAACGAAAACCTTACTCTATTATTACAGCTTCTCGTTTAGCAAATGAGAAACATGTTGATTGGCTCATCAAAGCAGTCGTCAAAGCTCATAAAGTAAATTCAGATATCAGCTTTGATATCTATGGTGAAGGTTCAGAAAGAAAAAAATTGCAACAAACTATCGATAACTCCCATGCTAATAGTTATATCAAGCTGAAAGGACATGTTAATCTTGCTGAAGTTTATAAACAATATGAATTATATCTTTCAGGTTCTACAAGTGAAGGATTTGGTTTAACACTAATGGAAGCCGTTGGTTCTGGTCTTGGAATAATAGGCTTTGATGTATATTATGGTAATACCACATTTATCAATAATCATATCAATGGTTTTAAAGTACCTATTGATACAGTAAATATAGATGAAAATAATCTAGTCACTGAATTAGCAAACAAGATATTATTGTTCTTCACTCAAAATAAAGAAAAAGTTAGAGCAGGGTCTTATCAAATTGCAGAAAAGTATTTGATTGAGAATATCAAAGAAGACTGGAAAAAGTTAATTAATGAGGTGCTAAATGATTAATTTATACGATAAATTAAATAGTCAAACGCTTCAATTACATCAATCATTTTTAAATGCGAATATTAATCCTAAAACTGTTGTCGTTGATGACGATGGATTCTTACCAAGTGATGTTTTGTCACCTTATAAATTTTTCTCTAGAAACACAATTGAAAAAGAAAGGCCTCTTTTCTTCAATGAAGTACCTGTTCCGAGATTTTGGGAAATAGAAGGTTCCAATCAATCAGCTGTAATTAAGGATAGGGATAAAATAAGAGGCAAAATAGTTTATCAAAAGGAATATGGTAATAGAGCTGTAGCTTCAGTAGAGTGGCTCAATAAAAGTGGACATGTTCAATTCATAGATTATTATAATCGACATGGTTTTCGATTTGCTCAATTAGTAATGGATGATCATCAAAATCAAATAATCAAACGCTTTTTTGATCAAAATAATGATGAATTTTTGGTGGAGAATTTCGTTACTAAGGATTTAATTTTAAGATGGGACAATAAGGACATATTTTTTGATAATCGCATATCATTTTTGTCATTCTTTTTTGAAAAAGCGAATTTATCAATGGAAGATATAGTGCTTAACTCATTTGCCACATCATTTTTATTTGTATACCATCAACGAGAGACTAATTTGAAATGTAGAATATTTTGGCAAGAAAAAATTAAAGATGAGTTACCTGAAAATATGAAAGTTGCTCTAAAAAATATAGAGAATTTGAAGATTTTAATTCCTGATAAAAAGGAATATGATTGTGTGATGGATGCTGTTGAAGCCTCACATCAACATAAAATTGAATATATAGGTTACGTGTATGAATTTTTAAAAGTAAATCAATATAAAAATGAGGCTCTCATATTAACTAATTCTGATGATATACCACATATAGATAGTATTGCCAAAGAGAATCAAAATGTTACATTTCATATTGCATCTAAAACCGAAATGTCTTCAAAATTATTACAATTAGATAAAATACAAAATATAAAATTATATCCTGAAAGTGCTGAAGATAATATATTAAATCTATGTCAAAAATGTGATATTTACTTAGATATAAATAAAGGAAATGAAATTTATGAAAGTGTACGTTTAGCATTTGCACATAAAATGCTCCTGTTTGCATATGAAGAAACTGTACACAATAAACAATTTGTTGATGGAAATAATATATTTAAATTAGATAATTATCATAGTTTAAGTGACGTTATTGGTGAAATTAGTAGTAATAAAACTATATTTTCTAATAAATTAAGTATGCAGTTACAATTCGCTAATTCAAGTTCAATTGAATCATTTCAAAAGAGAATAGAGTAATAAATCTTGGTTTAATTTGTAAAAGTACTACAAAGTCTTTATTTTTTAATTATTTATTAAAATTTTATTTAATTATAGTAATTTTTAAAAATAACATAATTTCTTTTGTTATACTCATTTCATCAAATGAAATGAGGTGTATCAATGAGGTATTTGAACTGGCAACGCAAATGTTTAATCACTACATTCCTAATTATAAGCAGTTTATTATTAGTATTTTCATCGATTACCTACGCTAATGAAAGTAAGTCTGAAGACAGTCTTAAAATTACAACACATAACGTTTATTTCTTGCCTACAGCATTGTATCCCAATTGGGGACAATCGCAGCGCGCTGATTTAATTTCAAAAGCTGATTATATACAAGGTCAAGACGTCGTTATTTTTAATGAATTATTCGATAAAAAAGCATCCAATCGTCTTTTAACAAATTTACAATCTCAATATCCTTATCAAACGCCTATTGTTGGTAAAGGTACAGACGGTTGGCAAAAGACTTCAGGTACTTATAGAAAAGTAAAACCAGTGAGCGGTGGCGTTGGTATTGTAAGTAAATGGCCAATCGTTGAACAAGAACAACATATTTACAAAAAGGGTTGCGGCGCTGATAAAGCTGGCAATAAAGGTTTCGCATACATTAAAATTAATAAAAATGGTAAATACCAGCATATCATCGGAACACACCTTCAAGCTGAAGATCCAATTTGTATTAAAGGAAAAGACCAAAAAATCAGACAAAGTCAAATGGATGAAATTAAACAATTTATCAAAGATAAACATATTCCTAAAAATGAACCCGTATATATCGGCGGTGATTTAAATGTCATTAAAGGTTCAGAGGAATATCAACAAATGCCTGATAACTTGAACGTTTCATTGCCTACTCAATTTGAGGGCAACGCCTATAGTTGGGATACACAAAGCAATGGCATTGCGAAATATAACTATCCTAAATTAGAACCACAGCATTTAGATTATATTTTACTAGATCGAGACCATGCTCAACCAAGCTCATGGCATAATATTGTACACAAAGTGAAGTCGCCAGAATGGTCTGTAAAATCTTGGGGCAAGACATATAAATATAATGACTATTCTGACCATTATCCACTTTCTGCATATGCATCGAATTAGCATTTACTGAATCATTAAATTTAAATACTTAAAATAGGAGCTCTATGGAAATCACAATTTAAAATTGATTTCTCATATAGCTCTTTTTTTAAATTACCAATGCATGAGTATGGGCCCTCTTAAAGTAACTTTACAAAGGAATTATAAACCAAACATGCTAATATGTATGAAGTAAATAATAAATGTAATTGTATGATTGTGAGGACGCTCAAATTTAGATTGAGCAACTTATATATAATAAAAAAAGGGGAGTTTTATTATGACGAGAGAGGTATGTGCGTATCTAGCTGTCTCGGTGGACGGTTTTATAGCTGATAAAGATGAATCAGTTCAGTTTCTAAAGGAGGTTAAAGGCGAAGGGGATAATGGCTATTCAGATTTTTATAATAGCGTAGATGTTGTAGTAATGGGTGGACGTACCTTTAGATGGTTAATTGATAATGGTGTTAAAGAAAATCCGTATCAAGGTAAGAAGGTAGTAGTAATCTCATCAAAAGTCACAGATATTGATTGGGATATTGAATTCTATAGTGGTGACTTAGACGAACTTTTTAATAGATTTAATAATAATGAAAAAATATGGATTGTTGGTGGAGGTAAGTTGATTTCAACTTTAATTAATTTGAAGATCATAACATCGTTAAAGTTGACCATAGCACCAACAATACTTACCCAAGGTGTTGAGTTATTCAATTCAATAGATGAGAGAGTAAAACTCCACTTACGTGATGTTACAAAATATAATCAATTTGTCGAGTTAGATTATGAAATTATTTAAGAAAACAAGGATGTAAATGATTAAATCTGCTTAAATATAATAGACATGATTAACATAAAGGTAAGTGTGACGGTTGTCTGAAGTAAGACAAACAGTAATGTTAAATTATCTTTTTGATATCAATTGGTTACTTTTACTTCGATTAAACAACTTAGTAAAATTCTTCCTTCACATATCTACTAAACATGTTAAAAGCCTATAATTACGGATGAGTACGTTACATTTAAACGCGTTATTCATTTCCGTGATTACAAGCTTTTCATTTTATATATTCATTAATTTCTCTTCTTGTTTAATACGCACAAATAGGAAATATGCATAAGGTATTAGTAATACCGTTGTATAAGTTGCGTGAGTTAATAATAACACCCCGATCAACTCTGGAATGATATTTAAGAAGTAATTTGGGTGCTTCGTCACTTTATATAATCCCGATTTAATAATAGGGTGATTTGGTAAAATGAATAATTTCAACGTCCAAATACCACCTAAAGTTTTGATAACTATAAATAACATGATGTAAGCAAAAATTAATATCATTAAACCGATGCTATTTACTAAACTCAAAGTATCTTTGTTTATAAATGCTTCTACACCCGCACAAACGTAGATTAAAATATGTGTGATTGCTAGAAATTTTGAATTTTTAACGCCATACTCGATAGCGCCATCTGTTATTAATTGTTGTGAATGATTAATAGATATTTTTAAACTAATTAATCTGATGCAGAAAAAGATAAGTAAAATAGTTAAAATCATGATGTCCTCCGTCTTTTTATAATATGTATAAACCTTAAATGGATAACATACAGTATTTTATAAAGGAAACGCATTAAATACTATTAACTATTTATTAATTTTAGAACAATGACATTATTTAATTTTTAGTTTAATCATTAGAAGTCAATCATTCCTAAAGTAATCTATTAATAAACATCCCCTTGTTAACCGTGTGATTAACAAGGGGATAAGTGTGTTTTAAGCTTCTGTATTATTTCTTTTAGCTTCAAATTCATCAAGCAGTTCACGTGCTTCGTCTATCGTTTCTGTACTCATCAACTTATGGCGCAATTGACTCGCGCCTTTAATGCCACGAATGTAGATTTTAAAGAATCTGCGTAATGCTTTAAACTGTTGAGTTTCCTCATTTGAATACTTTTCATACAATGATAAATGTAATCTAAACAAGTCTAATAGTTCTTCACTTGTATGTTCACGTGGCTCTTTCTCAAATGCAAAGGGATTATGGAAGATGCCGCGACCGATCATTACACCATCAACACCATATTTATTAGCAAGTTCAAGACCTTTCTGTCTATCTGGAATATCACCATTAATCGTTAATAAAGTATGTGGTGCAATCTCGTCACGCATTGTTTTAATAGCTTCAATCAATTCCCAATGTGCATCTACCTTACTCATTTCTCTACGTGTACGGAGGTGGATGGATAAGTTTGCGATGTCTTGTTCAAAGACGTGTTTGAGCCAATCTTTCCACTCATCTATTTCATAATAACCAAGGCGTGTTTTAACACTTACGGGTAGTCCACCTTCTTTAGTGGCTTGAATAATTTCAGCCGCTCTTTCAGGACGTAAAATTAGGCCAGATCCTTTACCTTTCTTCGCAACATTCGCAACAGGGCAGCCCATATTTAAATCAATCCCTTTGAAGCCCATCTCCTTCAAACCAATACTCATTTTTCGGAATTGCTCAGGCTTATCTCCCCATATATGAGCGACCATAGGTTGTTCATCTTCACTAAATGTTAAACGCCCACGAACACTGTGTATACCTTCGGGATGACAATAACTCTCAGTATTTGTAAATTCAGTGAAAAAAACATCCGGTCTAGCAGCTTCACTCACAACATGACGAAAGACGATATCCGTCACGTCTTCCATTGGTGCCAAAATAAAAAATGGACGTGGTAATTCACTCCAAAAATTTTCTTTCATAATATATTTAAACCTTCTTAATTATTAGTATCTCGCACATTTATGCATGATGATATTACCATAAAATGTGAACTTACACAAAATGAATTTTAATAGCTATCATTTTTGAAAAGGGAGTCTACGAGTAGTCTAAAAAAGAATGAAAGGATAATGATTTTTATCTAAAATAGTTACAAACGTTATGGCGCTTAACTTTATAGATTTAGTTGTATGATTTCTGACCGCAAATTCTCAGAAGTACATTTATTATCTTCCATAGTTTAATAACTGCTATACTAGATTAATAATACAGACAAGGGAGGTATTATATGTTTCTTGCATGGAATGAAATTAAACGCAATAAGCTAAAGTTTGGCCTGATTATCGGTATTTTAGTTCTTATAAGTTATTTACTCTTCTTACTTTCAGGTTTAGCTAATGGTTTAATTAACATGAATACAGAAGGAATTAAAAAGTGGAAAGCGGATGCTATAATTTTAAATAAAGATGCGAATCAAACCGTGCAACAATCCATTTTCGAAACATCTAAATCGAACGATAAATTTAAAGAGACCTCCTCATTAAAACAAATGGGTGTCATCGCCTCTAATGGTGATAGTGAAGAGAATGCACTACTCTTTGGGATTAAAGCAGATTCATTTTTAATGCCGAAAATAGTTAAAGGTAAAAAATTTGCTAAAGACAATGAAGTCGTTATTGATCAGACACTCAAAGATAAAGGATTTAAAGTAGGAGATAAGATTAAATTATCTCAGTCTGATGAAAAATTACGCATCGTAGGTGTCTCAGAAAGTGCTAAATATAATGCTTCACCTGTTATTTTCACTAATAATAAAACGATGCAAAAAATCAATCCAACGTTAACTACAGATAAAACCAATGCAATAGTAGTGCGAGATAAACACTGGAAAGATAAAAAAGTAGACAAAGATCTTGAAGTGGTAGGTATTAATAAATTTATTGAAGATTTACCTGGATATAAACCACAAAATCTAACAATGAACTTTATGATTACATTCTTATTTATCATTTCAGCAACAGTGATTGGCGTATTCTTGTATGTTATAACATTGCAGAAGAAAAACTTATTCGGTGTTTTGAAAGCACAGGGCTTCACTAATGGCTACTTAATGAAGATGGTTTTATCACAAACATTTATCCTAGCATTGATTGGTACATTGATAGGTCTTGTACTTACTATCCTCACAGGATTTGTCCTACCAGAAGCGGTACCGGTTGAATTTAATATTGTGACGCTCATAGTGTTTGGGGTTGTTTTAATATTAACGTCCTTGATTGGCAGCTTATTCTCGGTATTATCAATTAGAAAAATTGACCCACTCAAAGCAATCGAATAAGGAGGTGCTACAATGTTGAAGTTTGATCAAGTATCGAAAGAATTTAAAGATGGTAACCAAATGATTGAAGCTGTTAAATCCACATCTTTGACCTTTGATAAAGGCGAATTAATAGCTATTGTAGGGCCTTCTGGTTCCGGGAAAAGTACATTCCTAACAATGGCTGGCGCACTACAAACGCCTACACACGGGGAAATATACATTAATGATAATAAAATTTCACAATTGAGTCAGAAACAACTTGCTAAGATGAGAATGAAAGAAATTGGTTTTATTTTACAATCTACAAATCTAGTGCCATTTCTAACTATCAAACAGCAATTTCGCTTATTGAAAAATTATAAAAAAGAAGTTTTAAGCACTGACGAATTTGAAAAATTATTAAATGATTTAGGATTGAAAGAAATCGAAAATAAATTACCATCTGAAGTCTCAGGGGGACAAAAGCAGCGTGTGGCAATAGCTAAAGCAATCTATACCCAACCGTCTATTATTTTAGCGGATGAACCAACAGCTTCGTTGGATACAGAAAATGCGATGGCAGTAATGAGAATTCTTAAAGAACAATCTAAACAACGTCATAAAACATGTATCATTGTGACGCACGATGAACGTTTAACAAAATTCTGTGATAAAACGTATCATATGGAAGATGGCTATTTAAAAGAAAAGTAGTAGAATAGCGAAATATAAAAATTATAATGATAACGAGTAAAAATTATCGGTTTAGTACACACCTCATCATTTAGAACAAAATCTAGATGATGAGGTTTTCTGTTTTAGTTCTCTGGATCAGTGGTGATTATAAATATCATTGCTTATATAACACTATTTTATAATTAATTTCAATTCTATTTTAAACTGTAAAAAACTTTATTGATAATCAATTGTTTATATTGTGCAAAACTCACTCATGCATTATAGTTAAAATACATATAAAAAATATACTTATTTCGATAAGAAAGTGGGGACATGCACAGTGTATAGAGGGGAATTATTGGGAAAATTCATTTACACTTCAATTGTGATGCTAGTTATTTTTAGTCTCTCTGCGTTATTACATTTCAACGAGGCAGATGCTGCTACTAAAGGTAATACTGTGATCGTAAAAGAGACACCTAAACACCAAGTAGCTAAACAGTATACAAATCAAACACCTAAAACTAAAAATGGCATTCAACCAACACAAATAACTCATAAAAGTAATCAGCCTACTAGAACGACAAAATATACAAAGCCAACAAAACAAACAACAACACAGTATGTTAAACGTACGAAACCATCTTCGACTCATGTAGTAACAAACAATCTTCACAAACAAAGTACTACTAAACATGTGGGAAAGTCTTATTCAAAGCAAACGACTCAACCAAAACAACGTAAAACACTTAAACACACAATTATTCATCACAAAGTTTCACCAACTAAAGTTAAACCTCAAAAGACAACGAAAGCTATCAAACCGGGTAACAAGAAACCTCATTGGTTATCAACAGCAACTAAAACGAAAAAGGCACCATCAACTTCAAAAGTTACTAAAACAACATCGAAGCGCACTTCCTCAACTGTAACAAAAAAGAAATCCACAAAACCGAGTGTCAAAACTTCAATCAAAACAACAACTAAGTCAAAAGCAAAACCAACCTCAACAGTAAAAGTAAAATCAAAATCAACGTATTCACAACCTAAAAAGAATTACTACAATAAACCACCTAAACGTTGGCCATCCAATGTACCAGGTGGGGATAACGTGCGTGATTTCGGTCAAACGACAAAAGAATCAGGCATTGATGATGCTTTAAAAATCATGAAGAAATCGGGTAATAAGGGCGTTACAATCGAACATACTAAAGCGAAAGATGCTAATATCGCAACTGTATTTAATTGGAATCCGACGGCTAAACAATTAACTTACGGTACGGGTACAGCAATTGGTAGACATACGATTTTAACTGCGAATCATGTAGTGAATGATCAACGTGCACACAAACCGTTAACACCTGCACAACCTGAGAACATGAGAATCAACTTATTACAAGAAGGTTCCAAAGTAGTTCGTTCGCTCCAAGTATTTGGCGTTCAAATGTTGCAATACGGAGATGTCGCATTGGTTTATACATATGAAGACATTTCTAAATATATGAAAATACGTAAGATTGCATCAGAAAGTACCATTAAATCAATGAAAGCTAATACGCCAATTCATATGTATCACTATGGTACGCCATATGGAAAATATAAAAATGATCCAGCTGGTACGATGTATCATTCTAAAGGTAAATATTCTATGACTGCACGAAATGTAAATCCTATCGGCTACTATCAAATGATGGCTGAACCTGGTTCATCCGGTGGAGCTGTTTTAAATAGTAAGAACGAAATTATCGGTGTTCACGCTTTTAGAGTGGATGCTGGAGATTATAAGAAATATCATTTAAACACAATGGCAGAAATTAGAGGTAAATTGCGTAAGGAAATTATTGATAATATTGTGTAAAAATTTATTGGGCATGATTTGGAAATATTAAGTAGTTTAAGTTTGGACCTCTAAAGTAGTTAAAAACTCTAACTAGAAATACAAAGTGCATGTTAGAGAGGTTAGGTGGAAATTTTATCAATAGTAGCAGTAGTTGCATTGTCCACACTCCTTTAATCGAATTTGTATTTTAATTTTTTACTACATTAAAGGTTTGTTTCCTATTTTTGTGTAGGAAATAAGCCTTTTAATTATGGTATATAGTTTTTTGTTTTAAAAAAGTTTCTGAAACATAGTGTGGTATCAAACTGGGGCACAAAAGTTTTTGTAATTGATTGGAAACCACAATATAAAAATAATATTTAATAAAATAAATGCAATATGTATATACAAGTCAAAGTTTTGGTGTAATGAAAAAATATTATTGTTTTAATTAAATGTTTGTATGTTTATGGATGTTATTTATTCATCATAAAGCGTAGGACAATTAATTAAAAAGAATGCATACCAATCATTAGATTCTGCTTAGTAAATTTTAAATGAGATTAATATAAGGGAATTAGTGACAATACTTACATTAGTGAGATTCAGAATAAGTGAGCATAATTAATTTTAAATGGGGAGTGAAATTAAAACTATGATATACGCTGGTATATTAGCAGGCGGTATTGGGTCTAGAATGGGGAATGTCCCTTTACCGAAACAATTTTTGGATTTAGATGGGAAACCTATCATAATTCACACAGTTGAGAAATTCTTACTAACTAGTGAATTTGATAAAATATTTATTGCAACACCACAAAAGTGGATTTTACATACGAAAGATATATTACAAAAACACCAAATTAATGATGATAGAATCGAAGTTGTTCAAGGTGGCTCAGATCGTAACGAGACTATTATGAATATCATCAAAGAAGCAGAAAAAGTGCACCCTATCACTGATGAAGATGTCATTGTTACACATGATGCAGTTAGACCTTTTTTAACGCATCGAATTATTAAAGATAATATTGATGGTGTTTTGGCACATGGTGCCGTTGATACAGTAATATCTGCAACTGATACAATTATAACTTCTCAAGATGGACAGAGAGTACAATCTATACCAGTAAGAAGTGAGATGTATCAAGGGCAGACGCCACAATCATTTAACATAGAATTATTAAGAAACAGTTATGATGCTTTATCTGTAGAAGACAAAGAAATATTAACAGATGCATGTAAGATACTTGTGGTAGCTAATAAAAAAGTAGAATTAGTAATGGGTGAAATGTATAACATTAAAATAACTACACCTTACGACCTTAAAGTAGCAAACTCTATTATAAAGGGTGGGGTTTTAGGTGATTAATCAAGTTTATCAATTGGTAGCACCAAGACAATTTGAAGTATCTTACAATAATGAAAATATTAAAAGCGATAAAGTGGTTGTAAGACCTCTATATTTGTCAATTTGCGCAGCAGACCAAAGATATTACACAGGGAATAGAGATGAACTAGTATTAGAAAACAAACTACCTATGTCTTTAGTTCACGAAGGAGTTGGGGAAGTCGTTTACGATAATAAGGGTGTTTTTAAGGTTGGAACAAGAGTTATTATGATACCTAACACACCGGTGGAACAAGATGAAGTTATAGCAGAAAACTATTTGCCTAGTAGTAAATTTAGATCAAGTGGCTATGACGGATTTATGCAAGATTATGTCTTTATGGAACATGATCGTGTCGTAAAAATTGATGATAGTATAGAAGACTTAAGTACGATTGCATATTCTGAATTGGTAAGCGTAAGTTGGCATGCAATTCACAGATTTCAAAGTAAATCAAATAAGAATAAACGTAGCTTTGGTATTTGGGGCGATGGTAATTTAGGATATATTACTGCAATTTTATTAAATAAATTATATCCTAATGCTTCGATTTACATTTTTGGAAAAACAGATTATAAGTTAAGCCATTTTTCTTTCGCAGATAAGATTTATCATATAAATGCAGTGCCTGAAGGAGTTACTTTTGATCATGCATTTGAATGCGTAGGTGGGAAAGGTAGCCAGTCAGCAGTGAATCAAATTATTGATTTGATTTCACCTGAAGGGACAGTTAGCTTAATGGGCGTAAGTGAATATCCTATTGAAATTAACACAAGATTAGTGTTGGAAAAAGGCTTATTGATGCTAGGAAGCAGTAGAAGCGGAGCGCAAGATTTTATTGATATTGCAAAACTATACAAAGATAATCCAGAAATTGTGGAAAAATTAGCACTACTAAAAGGAAATGAATTAGACGTTAAGACTATTAATGACGTGGTTGATGCATTTGAAGTAGATTTATCAAGTTCTTGGGGGAAAACAGTATTAAAATGGACAATGTAGTAAACCAGACAGCAAACAATAAAGAAATTAGAGTACTAATCGATGACATTTTTTGGGAAAGAGTTCAAATGTATATTAAAGGGCATTTAGAATGTATTAATTCAAATAAAGGTTTATTCAAATTTCAAAATAAGAAAGATGATAAAACTCTTGATATAAAAAATGTGCAATTTAAAGGAAATGAATTTATTTGTCGCTTTAATGTAGCAAAGATAAATGAAGGTTACTTGGAACCGGGTGCTTATACTTTGAATTACATAACTGAAACGCAAACCTATGTTGCTGAAATTAGTAATAAACTTTTGAAAAATAAAGGAAACAAATTTAATCAGTACGATAAAAATTTAGAAGAAATAAAAAAGCAAAAGAAGACCTATCTATTAAAAAGCTTATCAAAGGAATTTAAGAAAAATGGAAAATCTAATAAAAATTATTTTGCTGTGAGACCAGAAATAGAAAATAGCACGAATGCTATTATCTTTAATGTGATATATATGAAGCAAAAAGAAAGTTTAAATTCCGAAGTAGATTCTGCTTTTTCTTTAGGAAAAATCAAAAAGAAGGTTTTGTTTGAAATACGTGAAAGTTTGTTTAAAAGTATTTTTAGTCTTTCTAAGCTAGTTCATTTCAAAAAAGGAAAGACAATTTTGTTTACATCCGAATCACGAGGCAGTTTATCAGGGAATTTTTTGTACATTTATAACGAAATGATAAGGCAAAATTTACAACATAAATTTAAAATTTATAAAATATTTAAACCACATATTTCTGATAGATATAAATTTACTGATAAATTCAAATTACCATATTTATTGGGGAAATCTGATTTTATTTTTGTTGATGACTACCACCCGACAGTAAACAAAGTAAAGTTTAGAAAAACACAAGAAATTATTCAAGTTTGGCATGCGGTGGGTGCTTTTAAAACTATAGGTTACAGTCGTATCGGAAAAAAAGGTGGTCCCTTTTTTGATTCAACTGGACATAGGAATTATACCAAAGTTTATGTTTCTTCTAGTTCTACTATACCAATGTATGCTGAAGCGTTTGGTATTGATGAAAGTAAGGTTATAGCTACAGGCGTTCCTCGTACCGATATGTTATTTGATAAGTTGTATGAAGAAAAAACGATATCTAAATTAAAAAAAGAATTGCCTATAATAAATGGTAAAAAAGTAATCTTATTTGCACCAACATTTAGAGGAGACGGGCATCGATCAGCGTTTTATCCATTTAGCAACATTCATTTTGGTCGTTTGGCGAATTACTGTCGCAATCATAACGCAGTCGTATTATTTAAAATGCATCCCTTTATTAAAGAAAAAATAAAAATTTGCGAAGAATATGAAGACTGTTTTAAAGATATTTCTGAATATAGAGAGATTAATGATATTTTATTTATTTCTGATATTTTAGTTAGTGATTATTCATCTTTGATATACGAATTTGCCAGCTTCAAAAGGCCAATGTTGTTTTATGCATTTGATTTAGAAAATTATACTTTGACACGTGATTTTTATGAGTCATATGAATCATTTGTTCCAGGAAAAATAGTAAAGAGTTTTGATGAGTTAATCGATGCATTAGACAATGAGGATTTTGAATCAGAAAAAGTTGCTCAATTTTTAGGTAAACACCTTCAACATCAAGATGGCCTAGCAAGTCAACGTTTAGTGAACGACGTGTTTAAGAATGATATTTCATAAATAAAAAAGAGAGAAGAATTATATGAATTTTTAAATTTAGATTAAGTAAAGGAATGTTTTTAACAATATATCGTTAAGATTAATTTAATGAGCAATTATATTGAAATACACAGAGTATTAAATAAGTAATCTTGATAAGCAATATAAATACAACAGCTTATATTACCTCATAAGCTGTTGTATTTAGAGTGTTTAGATCTTCTATTAGAGTATGATTTAACTGTGATTGTCTAAGTATTTATAGACTTGTGGAATATTTAAATTTAAAAGACTTAACTCTAACCCCTAATAGTAAAGTAATTTTACTATTTAGCAATTTTTAACATTTTTGGATGAAAAATGCATTAAAGTAATAATTTTATGTAATCATTTCTTATCTTATAGTGATTAATTAGTTTAATTAAACTGGCTTGATATAAGTCAATAAATAAAGTATCCCTTAATTTTCTGGGAAATACTTATCGCAAACTTTATGAAGAAAATAACTACATATAATTAAAGGTATTGAAATTATAAAAGTTAACAACCAATTTAGTAGACAATATGAAAGGTAATGAGTTAAAAATGAGAAATAAAAAAATATGGATATTTAATGCTACAAATGAATTTGTTGGTAATCCGAAATGGTTATTTATTTACGTAAATAAGTTCAGAAAAGATATAGATGCATATTGGATGTGTGATGATGTTAATGTCGTAAATCATATTAGAGAATTAGGATTTAATGCTGAATTATATAGTTCAGAAAAGGCTGAAAAAATTAAAAGTGTAGCAGGGGTTTTTGTAGTACATCAAGCTAAAGAACACTTCCCTGTAAAATTTAAAAATGAAGTAGTAATACTTAATTTGTGGCATGGTGTAGGCATAAAACCAATAGAACGTTTTGTTGATTCTCCAGGGATTAAGTATCGTACATATAAAAAATATATTAAATACAATGACATATATCATAATAACCAACTATTTTTAGCCACTTCCCCATTAATGGAAGAACATTTCACTAAGATGCTCAATTTAGATGAAGATCAAATTATTCGTTCAGGTTATCCAGCGAATATGTTTAATAAAGCATCATTTAGTTCATTTGATCATAATATTAAAAATTACAAGGACGTTAATTCAGAGACTAAAATAGCTTTATATGCACCTACCTTCAGAGATTATGAAATGAATAACTTTTTTGGAGAAGCTATACCTGATATGGAGAGGCTTCTTAAAACATTAGAAAAAAATAATATTCTATTAATAGTAAAAATGCATTATTTAGTTAAAAATGATGTTAATTACTTAGCCGCTGAGAAGTTGTATGCTAACCATCCAAATATTCTATTTTGGGATAATGATAAAGATATTTATGAGATATTTGATCAAATAGATATGGGTATTATAGATTATTCTTCTATTTACTACGATATGTTAGCTTCTGGTGTGAAAAAGTTCATTCGATATATATATGACTATGATAAATATATTGAGAATAGAACTCTAGTATATGATTATAAGGAAATGACTTCTGGGCCAATTGCCTCTAACTTTGAAGAACTTCTTAAAGTATTAAATCAAGTTGATTCTATTACATTCGATGAGAAGAAAAATAATAAACTTTTAAATGAATTTTGGGAATATGATCAAATAAATGAAAATGGTTTTGAAAAAATTATAGATAAAACTTTGAATTTTAATATTAAAAAGAAAAAATTGCCTAATCTTTATAGTTTTGATATTTTTGACACTATTATTCAAAGAAAAACATTAAGACCTGATGGTATTTTCTTTTACATTAAAGATAAGCTTTTAAGAATGAATACAGATTTGCCGTTCTATTTAATACAAAATTATCCACGTGTTAGAATTCAAGCAGAAAATTATGTTAGAGATTACTATAAAAAATCTGAATTTATACGTGACGAAGAAAGAATCGAAATAAGATTTATAGATATTATTGAGAGAATTAAGAATATTCACGAGTTAACAGATGAACAAGCGCAAATTTTATATGATTTAGAAATTGAAGCTGAATTAGAAAGTGTTGAAGCCAAAAGTGATAAACTTAAAATTCTTTATAGTCTATTAGATAAGTATCAAGATGTTATTTTAGTCAGTGATATGTATTTACCTAAAGAGGTAATATTAAAAATGTTAAATAAAGTTGATCCAAAATTAACTGAGTTACCACTTTATTTATCAAGTGAGATAGGAGATCAAAAATCAACTAGCTTATTATACTTAGATATCTTTGAGGATTTAGATTATGATTATTCAGAATGGATTCACTTTGGAGATAATAGACATACAGATTTTAATATCCCTAAAAAGTTAAATATTAAACCTATACATCATAGTTTGACTAAATTTAATGGATATGAAAATCGTCTTTTAAATCGAAATAAAAATTATGATACTTTCTTACTAACAACTCAGATGGCAAGATTTCGTGAAAATGATAAAAGTAGATTAAATTACTATGTATATAGTTATATAAGTAGTTATTTCATCCCTTATGTAAGTTGGTCTATAAAAAAAGCAATTAAAGAAAATATAACGACGCTTTATTTTATATCAAGAGACGGAGAGTTACTTAAAAAAATCGCAGATGAAATTATATCTGTTAAAGGATATAAAATCAAAACTAAGTATATTTATGGGTCACGTAAAGCATGGAGAATTCCTTCGTTTATAGATAATATTGATCAAGAATTCTTTTCACCTTTTGGGAATTTTACAGGCCTAACAAATTTTGATAGTGCTTTACATGCTCTTCATATTAATGAAAAAGAATTTGATCAGGTTTTCCCTCAATTGAAGCATATTAAAGAACTTTATGAATTTGATCAAAATACAAAAGAATTAATTAGATTATCTGCACAAAATAATACTAAATATAAAAATTTATTATTAGAAAAAGCTAAAGAAGAGCGTAAAATTGTGAATGAATATTTAATTCAAGAAATTGATTTTAGTGAGAAATTTGCATTTGTTGAATATTGGGGTAGAGGATATACTCAAGATTGCTTAGATAGATTATTGAATAATATTAGTGATAAAACTATCAATACGATTTTCTTCTATGCAAGAAGTATTTATCCAACAGTTGGTACAGCAGTAAGATACAACTATACAAGTAAGATGACCTCATTAATATTTATTGAATCTATTTTCGCAAATATTCCTTATCAAAGTATCCCAGGATATCGTAAAATTAATAATTTAGTTGAACCAATAATTAATTTTAAGAGTTATAATAAGAAATTATTTGATGCTATGGATAAGATATTACCACTATTCATTCAAGAATTTTATAGTAACAATTATATAGACGAAGATGAAATAGAAAGAAACTTCTATGATTTTGGTGTTGATTATTTTAAAAATAAACCTGAAGATGATTTTATTGTCCAATTCTTTGCACCACTTAAAGACTCAGTTATTTTATATGAACCTGAGAGAGAATACGCTCCTGCAATTAGTTATAAAATGGCCTCACAAAAGTTATTAGGAAAAAAAGTTCCATTGAAAACTAAAAACAAAAGAATGTCGTTAAAAAGATCTCCTAAAGGAGTTCAAAGAGCGTATAAATTCTACAATAAGTACTTAAAAAATAGAAAAGCAAAAATTAAAAAACGTTTTTCCAATAATAGAGTTATTAAGACTGCAAGAAAGATAAAAAACTTTTTATAATCATTGATTGCGGATATTAAACTCATTAATGAAATAAATATCCTAAATAGTTAAAAACAAAGAGCGTTCTCAGAAATTTTTTGAGAACGCTCTATTATTTATAAAAATGTATTTTAGTCTCTACTTACTGATTGAGGTTTTTCAACACTATTTTGTTGGTCGTTATTTTGGTTGTTATCAGCATCTTGAGAAGCGTTGTCAGTTTGTTGTTGCTCTGCTTGTGTATCATTATCCTGATTTTCTTCTACCGATTGATTTTGTTCTTGTTCACTATTTTGAGCAGCTTCGGTTTCTGATGTGCCTTCCTTACTTTGACTACTATCATCATTATTCGATTCTTGTTGTGATTGATCTTCGCTAGTTTGATTCTGTTGGTTATTTTCATTTTGCGATTGTTGCTCATTTTGATCATTGTAATTTGGATGGCTTAAATCTTTACCAAATGCTTTTCTATTATTACTGTCTGGTCCTTTATATGACGAACTTTCATTAGCATGTTGAATATGTTTTTCTCTATCTGCTTTAGTTCTTCTATCTATATAACCATTAACATGACCTGTCTGCTTATTAACAGTAGTAGCCGCTTTCATTGGATAACCAGTGGCATCATGTGCTGTAAAGGTAATGTAGTATTCTTTACTATTAGATTGGTTTGGATCAACTTTGTAATCATCATTTGTGGCTGAATATTTAAAGTGTTCTTTAGCATTTTGGATTGCTTCATCTTCTGAAATCGTCCCATTATTTGATTGGTTATCAGAATTTGTCTCATTATTGTTTCCTTCATTGCCTGGATTTGAAGCAGCACTATTTTCAGAAGCATTTGCTTGTCCTTGATTAGCTTGATTTGTTTGGTTATCTACCTTGGTATCTTTATTACTCTGCTTGTCTTTAGACTGACTTGAACTATGTTCACTACTTTCTTCATTATTCTTTTTACCTTCACCTTGATTATCGTCTGTACCGATATTGAGTGAACATGCCCCTAGTAAGAACGTACTTAATAATACAGTCCCTAATAATTGCTTTTTCATAATCATCCCTCCAGTTATACATCGTACAATATTTTTAAATTATTGTTAATATTACGCTGTTTTATATATTTATTATCTTTTTTATATTTTGAATGATGTGAATTACTTTTAACATTACTGCCTTGCTTTTTTGTGAAAATGGCAGCACGACGAGCGTACTTAATTTTTAGAAAGTATTAATATTTTCTTTATACTAGTGACAATTTTATTATTTTATTTATTAAGATATTAATAATTTTAATGTAAATTTACATATAAAAATTGAATTTACTCTTTTTCAGAATTATAATGAAAGCGGTTGCTACCCTATAACATCAGGAGGAATCGATATGGAAAATATTTTAATCAACGGATATAGTCACTATACATCATCAAATAATATTCAACGAAGTGCAATTGAAGAAAGAGATTTAGGTGATGGTCGTACATCATCAATTTCTGCATCCGTTTCTTATACAGTTACTTGGAGTGCAGCTTAACGCAGTTAATCATCAATAATGTTAAATTAAATGACTAAGATTATAGGGTAGTAACTTTTTAATATAAATAAAGAAATGGCTATGTGAGATATTAATATCTAATTCATAACGCCAAACATTACATAAATCATACCTTACACATTTTAAAAATAAAAAATGTAATTTACATGAAAGGAGCTTAGAACATTTAATGCAAAAAGTTAAAGAAGGTCGTAATATCATCAGTCTTGAAGAAGATGGAACAACTCAATATTTACATAAAGTAATTAAAGGATCTAAAGTTGATGCGCTCAGAAGATACAATAATTGCTTGAAATGGGAAGACATACGCACAGATACTATTCGATTGAAGTCTCCAAAGTTGATTGACCATGATGAAGACAGTTTATCGCTTAAATATCAATGGATTGAACATGCTACATCGTTAGAAGAAGAATTAGAACAACCATCCCCAAATTTCAAACACAAAATCGCAAAAGCTGTAGATATGTTAGCGACATTACATTTATCTGATATCAATGATGTGGATATAGATTCAGAGGACCAATTGCCGCAACGTGAATCGTTATTATATGCATTAAATAAATATGAATATGCCGGTTGTACGGGCGCAGAACTGGAGTTGTTTAGTTTATTGCAACAAGACTCAGAACTCGTAGAAACGATAATGCAGCAATCTCATGATAATGACGTCTGTATTTGTCATGGTGATATTCGTTTGGATCAGTTTATATTTACGGATGAGGACATTTGGATTATAGATTTTGAAGAATTACGTAAAGGGGATCCAAGTAGAGATTTAGCGGGACTGATTGGTTCTATTTATTTTGATTGCTTATTAAAAACTTTTACCGAAACGACTCAAGAAACTTCAGATGCTAAGGAGATAGAAGATCAGTTTATGGAACGAGGTCTTAATTACATTGAACAAATGAGACCTTTAATTCAATTAGCTTATCAAACATATGTATCTAAGAAAATGATTAATAACATACATCTTGCTCGAAATATCGGATGGTTTCTCGTGGAAAGAATCATGAGCAGAGCTAAATTTTCATTTCGTTTAACTGCCATAGATAAAGCGATACTTGGGATAGGTAGAGAAGTAATAATGTTTCCAGAAAATCTAATAGAACTATTTGAATAAATTGGAGGACGTACTATGACAGAAAAAGTGAATACGTTAGAAGATTTAGCACAAAAAATAGAATTAGAAACGGATTTAAACAAAGTTAAAATAGATAATGAAACATATGATGACGTCCTTGAAAATCAAAAAAGTAAGTTAAAACAGTGGTTATATTCGATGTTACATACTGGAAATTTGAACAATCAAGTCAAACAATCATCAAAAACATTTAATGATTTAAACGAACAAATTGCCAGTAGCATTAAAGATCCTGGGATTCGAGTAGAGACGAGTACACAAAACTTTAACGGTCAAATCTACCATGTTATTCAAGGGATTCGAATCAAAGAAGAAGTAAATGAAGATAATAGTATTGTTGTGCCTTGTTCTAGACCTAATTTGACCCCTGGATTTTTCATGTTCGTACATACAAATAATGGTTTACATATTAATAAGGTTACACGTCATTATATTTATGCAGACACGCCTCAATATGCTATAGAGTTATGGAGTAAATGTGTAAATGAGTTAGTTGAAAAGAACGTAAGCTTTTCTGCTAAAATTTTATCCTCCTCTGATAGTTACCCAAGAAATGACGCACTTGTGTTTTACAGTAGCGAAGATAAAGACAAAGTTGAAAAAGTATTAATTGAACATGTTAAAAAGGCTCCTATAAAGATTAAAAAAGGCTCTCAACTTGCGAGTCAATTAACATACAACCTCTTTACAGCTGAAGAACCTATTCAAACTAATGGTATTCAACAGAGCTTTGGTGAACATCGTTGTAGTGCTATAGCCGACGCCATTCAAGACTACTTTATTACAGGTGCCTCCTTCAAATTATTACTAAAGCAAAGATTCATTGCGAATCAGATAGATACTAAGGATGTGTCTAAAAATGTAGTGAAGTGAACATAGATTTAAGGCGCGTGCGCTACATTATGAAAATGCTCTATCCAAAAGTTTTAAATGTGTGTGACTTATACTGATAGGAGTGACTCAGCTTATGAAAGTTTTAGCTTTAATTAATACAAATTTAGTATCAGAAGAAGATGTAACGATGTTACCTGATGTAAGTATTGCAGGAACACCCATTCATTGTGGTTTGATTGAATTAGAACGACCAAGTTTTAACGAGGATGCATCAGAGAACGAACATTTCGTGTTAGTAAAAGTTGATGCGTTTTCTTGTAATTACAGAGATAAAGCCATTATTTTAAAAGCCGCTTTAAAAATGCAAGAAGATGTAAATTCTCAAGCTCCACCATTCGATTACTTTGGGTCTGACTTTGTAGGGAGAATTGTAGCTAAAGGATATTCTGTTGATGAATTTGAAATTGGACAACGTGTGATACCCAACTGTGCGTATCCCGACCCTCCTTTTCCAGGTGTGGCACCTGGAGCAGTCACAAACGAAGCTTCAAAAGGATGGCTCAGATTACATAAATCAAAGCTTATCAAAATACCAGAACATATGAATAACGCAGTTGCAGCAGGCTTCTCAATAGGTAGCCAAACTTCAACAAGCATGGTAAGGCGTGTAAATCTTAAGCAGAATGAACGTGCACTAGTACTGAGCGGTCGCTCTAATACGTCTATGTTTATTATTAATAACTTAATCAGTAAAGGAATCGATACGACAATATTAACTACATCGGAATGGACGCCTGAAGAACAAGCACTCATTCGGCCAGCTAAATTACATAAAGTAGATAGGAACATGCAGAAGTGGGAAGAAGACTTAGGTGAATTTGACGTCGTATTTGATCCTTATTTTGATTTGTATTTAGAAAAAGCAGTGAATCAAATGAAAGTAGGCGGACGCTATATTACATGTGGTTATAAAAACCAACACCCCGACTTTTCTGAAAATGAAGATGAAAAAACACCTAACCATCTGAAAAATATTATGTTAAAAGTTATGCTCAATAATCTATCATTAATAGGTAATTGTATCGGAACTTGGGAAGACTTAGAAAAAGGTATTTCAGATTATAATGAAAATGAGTTTATTGTTCCAATCGATAGAAGCTACTCTATAGAGGAAGGTAGTGCATTTGTTGACCGTACCTATAACACACGAGGACGTCTAGGCAAAGCAATCATGTTATATGATTAAAGTAAAAGATTAAAAATAGCTAGATGAATGAGACGGTGTAATCTCTTATCTAGCTATTTTAATTCAATTTAATGAGATTGTTGTTTTAACCACTTCATGGCATCTTGTTTAGGTTCGTTTGTTTTAGAATCTGGTTGAATCGGATTATTTTCATATACATGTCCTGTATTATCCTTAATTTTATGTGTAGTTAAATTCATTATGGCATTATCATACAATTTAATAGATGTATTCGATGAAGTGTATCCTGCAGTATTTTGACCAAAATATTTAACTTTTTTATTCCCTTTAAATGATAAAGCTGTAAGTTCACCGGAACTGGCTGTTTTATTATTAAGTAATATTGCTATAGGAACGTCATTAACTTTTTTAGAGTGTTTAAGCTTCACTGGTGTTCCACCATTTTCGGTTTCGCTACCATCTAATTTAACACTAGCCTTATTATTATCTTTATCGATAAAGGTCATTAACTTTCGATTTTTAATTAATGATGATACCCCTGCAATCATAGGTCCCATATCTCCACCAGTGTTATTTCTCAAATCTAAAATGACGCCATCATATTTTTTCTTCTGTAAAGCGTGATTAACGATATTAGCATAGTGTTTACCTTCCTTTTGTTTTCCTGTAAATTCGGGCAACTTAATAGTTAATATAGAGTGATTGAGAGAAGTTTTAGGGTAAGTTACATTATTACTTGAGTTGTGATTGTTATTTTCTTTTTCTAAAAACGAATGTTTTCTCCCAGCTACTCTTAGAGCTTCCTCTATGTATGGGTGTGTCTCTTTGTAGGATTTGGCATGTTTCGTGTTCTTTAGTACTTTTGATTTAGTTTCCTCCCATTTTTCACCTTTAGCATAGAGACCTTGCAATTCCATTTGATCGATGGCATTTTTAGCATAAGCTTTGGGTGAAGGTGGTATGAGATAAAAGTTAAATAGCGGGCCTATTTTGATTACAGTAAATAATAAGAAGACAATAACTAGAGGTATGCTTATCCAAAGTAATTTTTTCATTAGTAATTTAATCCTTTCTATAAGATCCCAAAAGACAACATCACGTTATCATTTTTTATAAAAAATGTATAATGTTAATAGTATATTTATCATATAAAACGCCACAATCCTCTTCAACAAAGAATGTGGCGTTTACATTGTTATTAATATATACAAAGCTTTAATATCACTCCAAATGTTGCATTTGATAACCAATTCTTGGATGGGTGATAATGAGTTTTTTCATACTACCTTCATATGTTGTATCACTGTTATTAAGCTTCTTCCGCAGTGAAGCCATATGTACTCGTAATGACGACATGTCGCACTTATTAACGTATCCAAATAGTGCTTTTAATAAAACCTGATATGTTAATACCTTACCAACGTGCTGACTTAAAATTTCTAATAATTGGAATTCATAAGGTGTTAGGTGAATAGCCTGTCCCATCATATAAACAGAATTACCGCTGAAATCAATGATTAATGGGCCGTTCTCAAAGTTATTTTGCATCGTGTCAGGCCGTTTCGAAACGCGAAGTGCAACCCTGATACGTGCTTGTAATTCATCAATATTAAAGGGTTTAGTCATATAATCATTAGCCCCATAGTCTAACGCTTTAACAATAGTTTCCTCTTCTGTTCGCGCACTAATAACGATAATAGGGGTGTCCACACATTCTCTTAATCGTTTAATTAAAGAAAGTCCATCAATATCTGGCAAACCTAGATCAAGTAATATAATATCTGGATGTTCTGTTCTAATGCGGAAGTCCGCTTCTCTACCTGTTTTCGCTTTAATAACTTTATAGTAACTCATAGTTAATGCTACATCGATTAAATGTAAAATTGCTTCATCATCTTCAACAACTAAAAGTGTAGATTTCATCATCTCACCCTTCCATTTTTATTTGTTCTTTATCTAAATAAAAATAAAATATACTGCCACTTGGTTCATTGGATTGATATTCTAATTTACTGTGATGTTGTTTTAATATAAGTTGGACTAAATACAAACCGAGTCCTAGACTATCCTTTTTATTATCTTTAAAGTAATCCCCCGAATAATATGGATTGAAAATTAAATCTCGCTCTTCTTTAGGTATACCTTTACCATTATCAATGATTTCAAATAATATCTTTGAGTCTTGTTCATGCACGCGTAAGGTGATAACAGAATGCGATTCAGAGTGCTTTAATGCATTTTCTACCAAATTAAATAAAACTTGTAGCATTAATTTGCTGTCGATATATACCAGTGCGAATGTTCCATTATCTTCAATAGTGACTTTATGATTTTGATGACGACGCACGAGTCCATCTTCAAATTCTTCGAGTAGCTCCTCTACAAGGTATGAGGTGCGCTTAATTTGAATATCTGAACGCTCTAATTTCGTTAGAGAAAGTATATTTGTGACTAACGTATATAAATATTGTGCCTCTTCGTATGAAGCGGTTAGCAGTTGCGCGCGTTCATTTTTATCCAAGCCATCATTATGATATTTCACTACATCTAAATTACCGATAATAGATGTTAATGGCGTTCTAATATCATGTGAAATAGATTGTAAGAAATTTGATCTTGTAGCTTCTCTTTCAGCTATTACCATCGACTGTCTCGTTTGCTTGAGTAGGGCGACATTTTCAACGGCAAGGGTCAAATCGTTTAACATTGAATCTAAGATAGAATTGTCGTATGTATCGATGTAATCCTCATCTGTAAACTGAATCGAAATGATACCCTTAACTGGTCTTGTACCAATTGGAATACACAGAAATTTACTACCTGGGAAGGTGTCGGTTAGTCTACCCGCACGTCTTTCATTCTCTATTACCCAACTTAACGTTTCAGCATCCTCAGTCCCATGGTTATGCGCACTTGAGCTAACTCCAAACGACGCGGACTGCATTACTTTCTTAGCTTCGATCTGAAATACAGTAACATCCTGCTTTAATAATTGGTGAATTTGATCACCTGCCACACTCAGCAATTTCATAGTCGAATATGATTCCTTAATCGACTGATTAAATTGCAACATAATATCCGTACGATATAACTGACGTTCGGTGAGGGAGTGCTGATATTTTAAATTTTTCAATATGCCACTCGTGAAAATGCTAGCAAATATGCTCGTCACAAAGGTGATGGGATATTCAAAGCGATACATTTCAAGCGTAAACCTCGGCACAGTAAAGAAATAGTTAAAGACGAAGACATTTAATATCGATGCGAAGAAACCAATTAAATATGACTGTGTCCAAATGGAAAGTACGATAATGCCAATAAAAAACATTAAAAGAATAATAGCACTAGACTCATTCTTATCCATCTTATAAATCCACATTCCTAATAGTACGCATACGATTTGGATGGTTAACATTTTAACGATATCGATTGATAACGTGAGTTGGTAGGGTTTTTTATCTTTTTTACGGCTACTCCGATCACGATTTTGCTTATCCGAATAAATCTGATGTATCGGGACAATCTCTAATTTAAAGTGATGCGTAGTATGATTAATTTGTTCAATTAATGACTTCTTAAAGTACTCTTTCCAAGGTGGTTGTTCAGACTGACCGAGCACCAATTTAGTCACAAATGATTTATCGCACCAATCAATCAAAGTCTTCGCAATATCTTGTGCATATAACACCTTAATCTCAGCACCTAGTGATTTGGCAAGCATCAGATTTTTATGAACATAGTGATCTTGTGCACGACTTTCAGAACGTGTTTCAAAGGTGTCGATATAAATAGCAGTAAACTTTGCATGCTCTTTATAAGCTGCGCGTCTTGCTTCACGAATCACACGTTCATTATAAATACTTCCACTTACAGCTACTGCAATATGAGGCGTAACATCAGTATGCTTCGTTTTATACTGTTGCTCTTTTTGACTCATAATATCCGCAACAGTTCTTAGCGTAAGTTCACGTAACTCTGTCAGGTTCTCATATGTGAAAAAATTGGAAAAAGCAGTATCCAAGCGTTCCCTTTTGTATACCTTTCCAGCCTTAAGGCGTTGAATCAACATATTTGGCGAAATATCAACGACTTCATAAGCATCAGCAGACATTATAAATTGATCTGGAACACGCTCTGATACTTGGATACCTGTCATCAGTGCTATTTGTCCACTCAAACTTTCAATATGTTGAATATTAAGTGTCGTCCAAACATCAATGCCATGAGAAAGAATTTCTTCAATATCCATGTAACGCTTTAAATGTCGTGTTTTTGAGATATTCGTATGGGCCAACTCGTCGATAAGCACAACATCTGGATGCCCCTCAACAATTTGATTCACGTCGATAAAGTGAAAGAGATGACTCCCAAATTTTCGGCTAGAGGTCTTAATTTCTGGTAGTTGTTTAGCAAGCGCACTTGTCTCAGGACGTTGATGTGGCTCTATATAGCCAATTTTAATATCGACACCTTCTTTATAAAGGTCGATACCGTTCGATAGCATTTCATATGTCTTTCCAACACCAGGGCTATAACCTAAATAAATGGTGAGTTTACCTCTGTGTCTATGTGAACTTTCCATATGCCACCACCTCTTAATTACATATTAATTAAGATTAATCTATTTATCCATTTTTATTTTTATTTAATTTCTTATCTTTATATTTCCTTTATAACTTTGTTCAAATATTAATACTTTAATTACAGTGCTCTTGCTAAGATGTCCATGAAAGTGAGGAGGAAGCACAATGATTACATTTTTAGCCTTCATGATCATCGGAATAATTTTATTTCTATTTTATGCATTACTTTGGAGTGAAAAATTCTAGTAGCGAAAGAAGGAAATATCATGAGTATGATTCTATTTTTAATCACATTTATCGTGCTCTCATACGTAATGAGTCGATACTTATATACAGTGGCTTTAATTGTACCGTCTAAGATGGATGTCTTATTTTCACCTATAGAAAAGGGACTCTACAAATTGATTGGTACGTCACTAGAGCACATGTCAGGTAAAACATATTTAAAGCACTTTTTATGTTTTAACAGTTTAACTGGCGCATTAGCATTTATCTTACTACTGACACAACAATGGCTATGGTTAAATCCCAATCACAATTTAAGTCAATCAGTGTCTCTCGCATTTAATACGGCAGCCTCGTTTTTAACGAATACAAATTTACAACATTATGCGGGCGAAACGGGATTAACGTATTTCACGCAAATGGGTGTCATTACGTGTCTGATGTTCACTTCAGCCGCTTCAGGTTACTCAGTATGCATCGCAATGTTGCGTAGACTAACGGGTATGACAGACGTCATAGGTAACTTCTATCAAGACGTCGTGCGATTTATCATACGTGTCTTAATTCCATTCGCATTCGTGTTAAGCATATTTCTTATTAGTCAAGGTACACCTCAAACGTTACATGGCAATCTAGTTGTTGAAACCATGTCAGGTGTGAAACAAACCATTGCATATGGACCTATGGCTTCATTAGAGTCAATTAAACATCTTGGAACGAATGGTGGAGGGTTCCTAGGTGCCAACTCATCCACGCCATTTGAGAACCCAACCTATTGGTCTAATTTCGCAGAGGCATTAAGTATGATGTTAATTCCTGGATCGCTTGTTTTTTTATTTGGCAGAATGCTGAACGCTAAACAGCACATCCATCCCCATGCGGTAATGGTCTTTATTGCAATGTTTACGATGTTTGTCGTGCTTTTACTTATTTGTCTACATTATGAAACTGCAGGAAGTCCGATTTTACACCACTTAGGAATCGATGGAGGCAATATGGAGGGCAAAGAAACACGTTTCGGTATTGCTCAATCAGCTTTATTTACAACTATTACGACAGCTTTTACGACTGGTACTGTTAACAACATGCATGACAGTCTCACACCTATGGGTGGCATGGCTCCAATGATTCTTATGATGTTAAATGCCGTTTTTGGTGGTGAAGGTGTCGGTCTGATGAATATGTTGATCTATGTCATGTTAACTGTCTTTATTTGCAGTTTAATGATTGGAAAGACGCCTAGTTATTTAGGTATGAAAATCGAATCCAAAGAGATGAAATGGATAGCACTCACATTTTTAGTCCATCCATTATTGATATTAATATTTTCAGCATTGGCATTTATCATTCCTGGCGCGAAAGATGCGATAACAAACCCACAATTCCATGGCGTTTCTCAAGTCATTTATGAATTTACATCTTCATCTGCTAATAATGGTTCAGGTTTTGAAGGTTTAAAAGACAACACTGTATTTTGGAATATTTCGACAGCAATTGTGATGCTCGTCGCACGTTATATCCCCATCGTCTTACAACTGTTGATTGTGTCTAGCTTGGTTAACAAGAAAACATATCAACATACCGATGACTCACAAGATGTACCGATTAATAACCTGTTCTTTAGCACCGTGCTGATTATCTTCATCATTTTACTCAGTGGTTTGACCTTCCTACCAGATTTAATGCTTGGACCAATAGGAGAACAACTACTGTTGCATTCGTGATGAAAGGAGACGATAGAAAATGATGAAAACATCAAAAATATTTGAATCAAGTTTGGTTAGACAAGCACTGAAGGAAAGTGTTGTTAAATTAAACCCTAAATATATGATGAAGAACCCTATCATGCTTGTTGTAGAAGTGGGCATGTTGCTATCATTTTTATTAATTTTTGTACCTCATTTATTTATACAAGAACATGTATCGCGTATGTATGTGTTAAGTATCTTCATCATCTTATTGCTGACACTTATTTTTGCTAACTTTTCAGAAGCGTTAGCAGAAGGGCGAGGGAAAGCGCAAGCGAATGCCTTACGCCAGACACAAATAGAAATGACGGCGCGATTAATTAAAGAAGACGGCAGCTACGAAGTGATAAATGCTAGCAATTTGAAAAAAGGAGACATCGTTCGTGTAGAAACTGGAGAACAAATACCTAATGATGGCCAAGTCATTAAAGGTTTAGCAACTGTCGACGAATCGGCGATTACCGGAGAATCAGCGCCAGTGATTAAAGAGAGTGGCGGAGATTTCAATAATGTTATTGGAGGCACCTCTGTCACTTCTGACTGGTTAGAAATAGAAATCACTTCGGAACCAGGTCAATCATTCTTAGATAAAATGATTCATTTAGTTGAAGGGGCGACAAGAAAGAAAACACCGAATGAAATTGCATTGTTCACGCTCTTAATGACGCTAACTATTATCTTTCTCGTCGTAATTATGACGATGTACCCCTTAGCACAATTTCTTCATTTCAATTTATCGATTGTGATGTTGATTGCCTTAACAGTCTGCTTAATTCCAACAACAATTGGAGGGTTGTTATCTGCTATTGGTATCGCTGGAATGGATCGTGTGACTCAGTTTAATATTTTAGCGAAAAGTGGGCGTTCCGTAGAGACTTGTGGTGATGTAAATGTGTTGATTCTAGATAAAACTGGAACGATTACTTATGGTAATCGTATGGCGGATGCCTTTATTCCAGTTGCATCAACGAGTTATGAAAGATTAGTGCGAGCAGCGTATGAAAGTTCAGTGGAGGACGATACACCGGAAGGAAGTAGTATTGTTAAACTTGCACAAAGTCAAGGCATCACATTACCTCAAGAAAGAGGCGAATATTTCCCATTCACTGCAGAGACACGCATGAGTGGTGCAAAGTTCGATGACCATGAAGTGTATAAAGGTGCACCTAACAGCATGATTAAGCGTGTTAAAGAAGCGGGTGGATCTATTCCTAATGATTTAGATGAACGCGTCACTGAAGTCTCTAAAAAGGGCGGCACGCCACTGATTGTTATTGAAAATAATGAAATCTTAGGTGTCATATATTTAAAAGACATTATTAAAGACGGTCTTGTTGAACGATTTCAAGAATTACGCGAGATGGGTATCGAAACCGTCATGTGTACAGGTGATAACGCACTTACTGCAGCAACGATTGCGAAAGAAGCGGGTGTAGATCGTTTTATCGCAGAATGTAAACCAGAAGATAAAATTAATGTTATTAGAGAAGAACAAGCTAAAGGTCATATTGTGGCGATGACAGGTGATGGTACAAATGATGCACCTGCTCTAGCAGAAGCTAATGTTGGTTTAGCTATGAACTCTGGTACAACAAGTGCGAAAGAAGCGGCGAATTTAATTGATTTAGATTCTAATCCTACAAAGTTAATGGAAGTCGTATTAATTGGTAAGCAATTATTGATGACACGCGGATCTTTAACAACGTTTAGTATTGCGAATGACATCGCGAAATATTTCGCAATTCTACCAGCTATGTTTATGTCTGCAATGCCAGCAATGAATCGATTAAATATTATGCATTTACATTCACCTGAATCAGCAGTGCTATCGGCACTCATTTTCAATGCATTAATCATTGTATTACTCATACCAATTGCGATGAAAGGCGTGCAATTTAAAGGCGCTTCAATGCAAACGATATTAATGAAAAATATGTTGGTCTATGGATTAGGCGGTATGATTGTGCCATTTATAGGTATTAAATTCATCGATGTAATTATTCAATACTTTGTCTAAAGGAGGAGATGTAGAATGGCAACGATACGAAAAAGTGTTGGACTTATAGTAGTACTATTTGTCCTTTGTGGGTTTATATTTCCGCTAACAGTGACTGCAATAGGTCAAGTCGCATTTCCCCATCAAGCTAATGGAAGTTTAATTAAACAAGATGGTAAAGTAATTGGTTCAGAATTAATTGGTCAACAATGGAACGATTCTAAATACTTCCATGGTCGAATAAGTGCCGTAAATTATAATATGGACAAAAAACTTTTGAAAGCGAACGGTGGACCTTCATCAGGTGGTTCAAATCTAGCAAATTCTAATCCTCAATTTAAACAGCGTGTTGAAGATTCGATTCATAAAGAAGGACACCATCTTACTGCAGATGCTGTGACTGCTTCAGGGTCAGGATTAGATCCAGATATTACTGTTTCAAATGCCAATGCTCAAGCGAAAAGGATAGCGAATGAACGTGGTATCGAGGAAGCAACAATCAAACAAATAATTCAACAACATAAACAATCCTCACCCATGACTGAAGATTACGTGAATGTACTTAAAATGAATATTGCACTTAATAAAATGAAATAACGTTAAAAACTAAAGAAAAAACACTATTCCATCTATTGTTAAACTTTATGTTTCTTTAGACATAGATATATTCAAAGTAGATTTAGAAGAACTTTCACTTGAAGAGATATTTCTTAAAAGTAGCGAGCATGAAAGTCATCATTAAAATCACTTATCTATAAGTATGTATTAAATAAAGAGACTTCAAATCCTCTTCATAAAACTTCTTAAAATTTATAGGTAAGACTTCGGTTTGTCTGATGTAACACATCGGGAAGTCTAATTATATACCCCTTTTAAGCTAGCATTGGCTTGTTTTTAGCCAATTTGCTAGCTTTTTTTATCTTCAATCGCTCTTCACAATGCACAAATTGTCCTTTCCACCGAACTCATCTAAATGAAATTTATTATCAATTATATTGACAATATTATCCGACTCGTATACTATAATCTTCAAATCGTAACTATTACGATTTATTTTGTACAACTAATTTAAGGTTATTGATAACTCTACATACAACTATTTTTTTATCAATAACCTTAATAGAGAATTTACAACATAAAGGAGCATCATATGCATCGACAGATAGTTGAATTTTCTAAGTATAATCCATCAGGAAATATGACTATACTTGTTCACTCTAAACATCATCCTGAAGAATATGCATCAATCGCTAATCAATTAATGGCGACGACACATGTGTGTTGTGAACAAGTTGGTTTTATTGAATCTAGTGATTATACCAATGGGGATCAATTTCATTTAGTAATGAGTGGGAATGAATTTTGTGGGAATGCAACGATGTCATACATACATTATTTACAAGAACATCAATTGCTTGAAAGTGAGCAGTTTCAATTAAAAATATCAGGTTGTTCTCAAACCGTGTCATGTACCGTTCATAACCAGCAATATTATGAGGTCGGGATGCCTCAAGTGCAAAGTATTGTACCAAGACAATTAATTATCGCTGGTCAACCATACGATGCGCTCGAATTAATTTATGAAACTTACATACACTATGTTATTCAAACGCAAGAGACTACAATGAACTTCAAATACCAAGTCGAACAATTTGTTAGAGAACAACAATGGCATACTACATTTAAAACTATTGGAATCATGCTATTTGATTCACGACAACACTTTTTAATGCCACTTATTTATATACCTGAAGTGCAAAGCTTAATTTGGGAAAATAGCTGCGGCTCAGGTGCTGCTTCAATTGGTGTTTTCCAACAATATCAAACGAATCAACCATGTAAAGATTTCAAAGTGAAGCAACCAGGGGGAAGTATAGTGGTTTCTTCAACATACAGTAATAAAAAGGGATATATCACATCAATCAAAGGTCAAGTTTCAACTGTCGCAACAGGACTAGCATATATAGAACAGGAGACAAAGACACAATTATGAACCCAAAACACGGTATAAACAAACAGTTACAAGAATATCTAAGGCAATTTGAAACACTATATTACCAAGTATTAGAAGATGAGCATTATATCCAGGCATTGGAAACGCTAGTTGACCATTATAGTCAATTTATTTTGAATCCCATTGCTAAACATCAATTTGAAGACTGGAGCAACAATGAAGCAAAAGCAAGTTTAACTCACCAGCTTCAAGATATAACGTCACAGTGTGTAAAACGTGTTGAAGAAATACGTGCTAAAAGATTACTAGATGGACGATCCTCTACAACTGGTTACTTTGACAATGTTGAACAGTGTATTCAGGAAGAATTCGGCCAATTTCATTTTGGTAAAGAAGATAAATTATTACTAATTGGGTCAGGTGCTTATCCTATGACGCTTGTTCAAGTAGCTAAAGAAACAGGTGCTTCTGTAATAGGCATTGATATCGATTCACAAGCAGTTGATTTAGGACAACGAATTGTTCAGGTGCTTGCTCCAAACGAAGATATAGCAATTACCAATCAAACTGTTGAAGAAATAGACGATATGCAGACGATTACGCACATTATTTTCAGCTCTACCATCCCAGTTAAATACGATATTCTAAATCAATTACACGCTATAACAAACGATAACGTGGTTGTAGCGATGCGTTATGGAGATGGTATTAAATCGCTATTCAATTATCCATCTCATCAAACAGAGGAAACAAAATGGCGTTGTGTCGAACGGCTCTCACGACCTGAACACATCTTCGATATTGCATTGTACCGCAAAGCTTCTAATAAAGGAGGTGCGATGCATGTCTAATACTTTAATAGTTGGAAGTGGACCTGTGGCCATTCAACTTGCTCAAATATGTAGCCAAGTGGCGCATCAAACTATTGATATGGTAAGTCGTGTTAAGACTTCAGCCAGCTCCCAACGTGTTTATAATGCGTATCAACGTGACGGTTATTTTAAGGTCACCACTCAAAATGCTGCACATCAACAACTTTCAGGTGAATTTAAAGTGCGACAATTTTATAAAGATATACAGGAAGTGAGTGGTACTTACAATACTCTAATCATGGCGTGCACGGCTGATGCGTATCGCTCAATATTAGATCGACTTGCAAAGGCCACAGTTGAGTGTCTAAAACACATTGTTCTAGTATCTCCGACTTTAGGTTCTCATATGGTAATAGAACAACTGTTGTCAGAGTTAAATCTAGATGTAGAAGTAGTGTCCTTTTCAACATATTTAGGAGACACACGAGTAGTTGATACTGCTCAACCACATCAAGTGCTCACATCAGGTGTGAAGTCAAAGTTGTATGTTGGATCGACTCGTACCGATTCAAGATTTATAGATCGTATATGTGTACTATTTCATCATTTGAATATCCAAATCGCTGTAATGGATACACCGTTACATGCTGAAGTACATAACAGCTCGCTCTATGTTCATCCTGCATTATTTATGAATGACTTTTCATTACAAGCAGTTTTCAAAGGGACAACAGTTCCTGTTTACGTCTATAAGTTATTTCCTGAAGGACCTATCACGATGAAACTGATACGAGAAATGCGTCAAATGTGGGTAGAGCTGATGAAAATTTTAAACAAATTAAGAGTGCCGTACGTCAATCTTTTAAAATTTATGGTCAAAGAGAATTATCCGGTCAGACCAGAAACGCTAAGTGAACGAGAAATTAATCAATTTGAAGACTTACCAGCAATACATCAAGAATATTTACTCTATGTTCGTTACACTGCTATTTTAATTGATCCATTTTCTGAACCAGATTCGAATGGACATTACTTTGACTTCTCGGCAGTACCATATAAACGTCTTTATATTGATGAAGAAGGCGTTACACACATTCCACGAATGCCAAGTGAGGATAGCTATCGAACAGCTATGATTCAAGCTGTAGGGAGGGCGCTTAACGTTAAAACACCAATGATTGATCAATTTTTAGCACGTTATCGTAGCTATTGTGATGGCTACTGTGAAGAACACCCTAAACAATCTCTATCAGCTCAATTTGACTCACATCAGTACGATGAGGACATTGCTTTGGTAAAACAATTTTTAAAAAATAAAACTTAACATAATGCGACACATTAATACTTAAAGAACACACAACAATTATTATCAACATAGAAAGAGGAAACAAAATGAATAGATTAACAAAGATGAGTGCGATTTTACTTGCATCAGGGATGTTATTAGCAGGTTGCAGTGGTAGTGAGGGATTAGAAAAGAAGAAAGAACAAAAGACATTATCTTATACGACTGTTAAGGACATTGGAGATATGAATCCTCATGTCTACGGTGGTTCAATGTCAGCAGAAAGTATGATTTATGAACCTCTGGTACGTCATACGAAAGAGGGGATTAAACCATTATTAGCAAAGAAATGGGATATTTCTGAGGATGGTAAAACATACACTTTTCATCTTAGAGAAGATGTAACTTTTCATGATGGTACAAGATTTGATGCTGAGGCAGTAAAGAAAAATATCGATGCTGTACAACAAAATAAAAAGTTACATTCTTGGTTAAAAATTTCCACACTTATCGACAATGTGAAAGTTAAAGATAAATACACTGTTCAGCTTCACTTAAAAGAAGCATATCAACCAGCCTTAGCAGAGCTTGCTATGCCTCGTCCATATGTATTTGTGTCTCCTAAAGACTTTAAAAACGGCACAACAAAAGATGGCGTGAAATCATTTGATGGTACAGGTCCGTTTAAAATGGGTCAACATCACAAAGATGAGTCAGCAGAATTTAATAAAAATAATCAATATTGGGGCGAAAAAGCTAAATTAGATAAAGTCGAAGCGAAAGTTAAACCCGCTGGAGAAACAGCATTCTTATCTATGAAAAAAGGTGAAACTAACTTTGCGTTTACCGATGATAGAGGAACTGACAGCTTAGATAAAGATAGTTTGAATCAACTCAAAGATACAGGACAATACCAAATAAAACGAAGTCAGCCAATGAATACGAAAATGCTTGTGGTGAACTCAGGTAATAAAGATAGCGCAGTCAGTGATAAGACAGTAAGGCAAGCACTAGGATATATGGTGAATCGAGATAAAATATCTAAAGACATTCTAGATGGTCAAGAAAAACCGGCAACTCAGTTATTTGCGAAAAATGTGACAGACATTAACTTTAACATGCCAACACGTCAATTTAATACTAAGCAAGCAGAAGCACTATTAGATGAAGCTGGCTGGAAGTTGACCAAAGAGAAAAACGTCCGTCAAAAGAATGGTAAAGATTTAACCTTATCAATGTATTACGATAAAGGATCCTCTAATCAAAAGGAGCAAGCGGAATATTTACAAGCAGAATTTAAAAAATTAGGAGTTAAATTAAATATTAACGGAGAAACGTCAGATAAAATTGCTGAAAGACGTACATCTGGAGATTATGATTTAATGTTCAATCAAACTTGGGGATTATTATATGATCCACAAAGCACGCTTGCAGCACTCAAAACTAAAACAGGATATGAAAGTGCAACCTCTGGCATTAAGAATAAATCAAAATTATATAAAGATATCGATGAGGCATTCAAGATACAGAATTCAAAGGATCGTTCTAAAGCATATCAACACATTTTAAAACAAGTAGATGAAGAAGGTATATTCATTCCGATATCTTACGGCAGGATGACTGTGGTAGCACCTAAGGACTTAGACAAAGTGTCGTTTACACAATCACAATATGAATTACCATTTAACGAAATGCAATATAAGTAAAGGAGCATCTCGATGGTCAAATTTATAATAAAACGTATTGCACTCATGTTCCCTTTATTGATTGTAGTGAGTTTTATGACATTTATGATGACATACCTGACTAAAGGTGATCCAGCTGTTACGATTTTACACGCTCAAGGCACACCAAACATTACACCTCAGTTAATTGCAGAGACGAGAGAGAAGTATGGATTCAATGACCCCATATTGATTCAATATAAGAATTGGCTTATTGAAGCAATACAGTTTAAGTTTGGTTCGAGTTACATTACTGGGGAATCAGTTTCAGAGCGCATTGGACCTGCCTTCTTCAATACTTTCAAATTAACGTTGATTTCAAGTATTTCAGTTATTATCACATCTATTTTACTAGGGGTTATAAGTGCTCTAACTAAAGGGAAACTGACAGATCGCATTATTCGCTCAATCGCATTTTTCTTAACAGCACTTCCATCATATTGGATTGCGTCGATGTTAATAATTTATATATCTGTAAAATTAAATGTATTACCAACTTCAGGCTTAACAGGTCCAGAAAGCTATATTTTACCTGTTCTTGTCGTCACTATTACTTACGCAGGTATTTATTTCAGAAATGTGAGACGTGCAATAATTGAGCAACTGAACGAAGATTACGTGTTGTATTTAAGAGCAAGCGGCGTGCATACGTTGACGTTATTGTCACATGTTTTACGTAATGCTTTACAAGTTGCAGTGTCCATCTTCTGTATGTCAGTGCCAATGATAATGGGCGGTCTTGTTGTTATTGAAAATGTCTTTGCCTGGCCAGGTCTTGGACAATTAAGTATTAAAGCGATTGTCGAACATGACTTCCCAGTTATACAAGCGTATGTATTAATTGTCGCTGTTTTATTTATCATATTTAACACATTGGCAGACATTATCAATGCATACTTAAATCCCAAATTAAGGGAGGCAATATGATGATACTTAAAAGATTATTGCAAGATAAAGGTGCAGTAATAGCAATGACCATTATCTGTGTATATGTGGCATTAGGTTTACTAGCGCCTATCGTCACATTTTATGAACCTAATCAAATTGATACGGTGAATAAATTCGCAAGTATAAGTTGGTCACATTGGTTAGGGACTGATCATTTAGGACGAGATGTACTTACACGAATAATTTATGCTATTAGACCGAGTTTATTATATGTTTTCATTGCCTTAATTATTTCCGTTGCGATAGGAGCAATATTAGGATTTATTTCTGGTTATTTCCCAGGTTATATAGATGGCATCATCATGCGGTTATGTGATGTCATGTTAGCTTTTCCAAGTTATGTGGTGACATTAGCATTAATTACATTGTGTGGTATGGGTGTAGAAAATATTATTTTAGCATTCATACTTACGCGGTGGGCATGGTTCTGTCGAGTCATTCGCACAAGCGTCATGCAATATACTGAATCAGATCATGTGAAGTTTGCTAGAACAATTGGTATGAATCATATGACGATCATTTGGAAACATATTTTGCCACTCACGCTAGCGGATATCGCTATTATTTCAAGTAGTTCAATGTCTTCAATGATATTGCAGATGTCGGGGTTTTCATTTTTAGGGTTAGGTGTCAAAGCGCCCACTGCTGAGTGGGGAATGATGTTAAATGAGGCACGTAAAGTGATGTTCACGCACCCTGAAATGATGATCACTACAGGAATCGTGATCGTTATTATCGTAATGGCATTTAACTTCTTATCGGATGCGTTACAAGTTGCAATCGACCCGCGCATTACTTCTAAAGAGAAACAACGTGCTTTAAAGAAAGGTGTGATATCGTCATGACACTTTTATCGGTTGAACATCTTCAAATCATAGATAGTTGGACGAACGTTAAATTGGTAGAAGATGTGCACTTTAGTGTAGCTCATGGTGAAACATTAGGGATGATTGGGGAAAGCGGTAGTGGCAAATCCATTTCATGTAAAGCTTTGACAGGTTTAAACCCTGAACGTCTTCATGTGACAGGTGATATTTATTTTGAAAATCAAAACCTCATGCACTTATCCAAAAGGGATTTACGTCATAAACGAGGAAAGGATATTGCGATGGTGATGCAACAGGGTACACGTGCATTTGACCCTTCCACTCCAGTTGGTAAACAAATGTTTGAAACGATGCGTATACATACAATGTTATCTCAATTGCAGATTAAACAAACACTAGTAGAATATATGACATTTATGAAGCTGAAAGAGCCAGAAAAGATTTTAACGTCATATCCGCATATGTTGTCAGGTGGTATGTTGCAGCGTTTGATGATTGTTTTAGCATTAGCGTTAAAACCTAAATTGATTATTGCAGATGAACCAACTACAGCTTTAGACACGATTACGCAATACGATGTGCTCAAAGCATTTCAAGATATTAAACATCACTTTAATTGTGCAATGATTTTTATTTCACATGACCTATCAGTGATTCATCATATTGCAGATCGAGTCATAGTGATGAAAGATGGGCGCGTGATTGAATCAGGAGCTACAGACGCTATACTGAACCAACCTAAGGATGCATATACACAATATTTGATATCCGCTAAAAAGAAAATAAATGAGCATTTTGAACGTGTGATGAGAGGTGAAATACATGCTAAAAGTAACCAATGTTGAGAAGTCATATGGTAAGAAATCTTTATTTCGTTCTGATTCCCAATTAATTATTAAAGGTATCTCATTTGAATGCTCAGTGGGTGAGAGTATTGGTATTATTGGAGAAAGTGGAAGCGGTAAGTCTACCCTCAGTCGGATGATTTTAGGTATTGAAAAACCGGACAAAGGACTAGTTACGCTAAATGAGCAGCCTATATTCCGAAAGAAAGTAAGACGACATCAAATAAGTGCAGTATTTCAAAATTATACGTCTTCGTTGCATCCTTTCCAAAATGTACAAGAAATCATGTTTGAAGTGATGTGTCGTTGTCACCATAAGCGAAAAGATGAGTTAGAAGTAGAAGTGATTCGACTATTAGAAGAAGTAGGGCTATCGGCAGAATACTTAGATAAATATCCGCATATGTTATCTGGTGGAGAAGCTCAACGTGTGGCGATTGCACGTGCTATTAGTATAAATCCTCAATATATTTTATTTGATGAGGCCATTAGTTCATTAGACATGTCTATTCAAACTCAGATTTTAGACTTATTGAGACGATTAAGACGTACACGTCATTTGAGTTATATCTTTATCACACATGATATTCAAGCAGCAACTTATGTGTGTGATCGGTTAATCATTTTCAAGGACGGTCAAATCGAAGAATGTATAGCGACGCACGATTTACATTTAAGTCGTCATCCTTATACGACAGCATTGATTCATAAACAATTGATATTCTAAGGAGTGAGACAATGAAAGGAGCCATGGCTTGGCCATTTCTAAGATTATACATACTGACATTAATGTTTTTCAGTGCAAATGCAATATTAAATGTATTTATTCCATTATGTGGGCATCATTGGGGTGCTTCTAATTCAGTTATCGGTATTGTGATGGGGGCTTATATGTTAACAGCAATGGTATTCCGTCCATGGGCAGGACAGATTATTGCGCGTGTAGGTCCCATTAAAGTATTGCGGATGATCTTATTAATTAATGCGTGTGCGTTAATATTATACGGTTTCACAGAGATAGAAGGATACTTTATAGCAAGAGTGATGCAAGGTGTATGTACAGCATTCTTCTCTATGTCCTTACAACTTGGTATTATCGATGCACTACCGGAAGAGCATCGTTCAGAAGGAGTATCCTTATATTCGTTATTCTCAACAATTCCTAATTTAATAGGACCGTTAATTGCTGTTGGTATATGGAATTATGGACATATGTCTATTTTTGCAATAGTGATGATAGGGATTGCAGCGATGACGACATTCTTCGGTTACCGAGTGACCTTTGTTGAATCAGAGCCCGACACAAGTGATAAGATTGAACCATTACAATTTAACGCTTTTACTGTATTTGCCCATTTCTTTAAAAATAAAGAACTTTTTAATAGTGGGTTAATTATGATGATTGTATCTATTGTCTTTGGGGCAGTAAGTACATTTGTGCCACTGTATACAATACAATACGAATTTGCGAATGCGGGAATATTTTTAACGATTCAAGCCATAGCAGTGGTACTAGCGCGGATGTATTTACGTAAATATATACCATCAGATGGACGCTGGCACCCACTATATATGGTGAGTGTACTGTTGTTACTCGCCATTGCGTCATTGATTGTGGCAATAGGACCTCATGTACATGTAGTTATCTTTTACCTAAGCGCTATATTCATTGGTGTTACACAAGCACTTGTTTATCCAACACTTACATCGTATTTAAGCTTTGTGTTGCCTAAATCTGGACGAAATATGTTACTTGGATTGTTTATTGCCTGTGCAGATTTAGGAGTTTCACTAGGTGGAAGTATAATGGGACCCATATCGGACTTAGTTGGATTAAGTTGGATGTATGTGATTTGTGGAATATTAGTCATGTGCATGATGTTGATGAGTATCATGAAAAAAGGTAATGTCATTTAACTAAGATGAAGTGAAATAATTTGAAATAATATATGAAAAGAACAACAATATATTAAATTTGATACATTCTTTTCTCTAAAGTAATGAGAAGATAAATTAAATCACAATTTACCGAAGAATAATTATCAAGCGCAAATTTGAAATGGGTGGATTTCAGGTTTGCGCTTTTTTATGTCTATAAATAAATTCATTATATTAAGTCTACCTATTAAAAAACATCTACCTTGGTTGCGTTAAAATCTCACAACGGGTAGATGTTTCTTATATATTACGACTGACTTTTACCTTTATTCCATGGCATTGGAATATGTAAGTGTAATAAGTCGAACTTTTTAATTAATGAGCCAATAATAGATGCTAAGATCAATCCAGTTACTGCAACTGCAGCAATCGTGATAATTGATTTAATAGGAGTATTGAATCCGAATAATACAATCGTACCAATTGCCATTAACAAACTTATTAGTCCTAGAATATTTGTAATTACCGTGCGTGGAGTGCTAGCCATATGCATAATGTTAATGAGTATGATAAAACAACGAAGTGTGAGTTAAAAATTCATAAATTCTAAATATTAATATTTATCGTACTAAAGCATGCAGACCTCTGAATTTTGGTAATTAAATTTTCAAAGTTGGACTTTTATGAGTAAAAGTATTTATAATGAAACATACTATCTTAGTCATATTAATTGTTAAACGTGTACGAAAACATTGATTATAACAATTTTCAAAATAAAGGAATGAGGCGTAATGGCTAGAGTATCGAAAAAACAATACATTCTTGAATCCGCGGCCAGTATTATTAATGAGCAAGGTGCAGACTATTTAACTTTAGATGCTGTAGCAAAAAAAGCTGGTGTTAGTAAAGGTGGTTTACTTTATCATTTCAAAAGTAAAGAGGGACTCATTCAAGAGCTTGTGAATTATGCAAATAATCTTTACCAAGAAAAAGTTAATAAATATGTCAATTCTGATTCTGATGAGTCTGGACAATGGTTAAATGCATTTATAGAAGCGACACGTGAACATAGAACGGAAAATGCGCCTATTACATCAGGAATGCTTGCTGCCCAAGGTTCTAATAAACTATTATTATCACCTTTACGTGAGTCTTATCAAGATTGGCAAAATCATATTGAGAGTGATGGTTTAGACGAAGTGGATGCGACAATCATTAGGCTAGCTGTAGATGGTTTATGGTTGTCAGAAATATTTGGTATTAGTGCAATAGATGAAAAAATGAGAGAACAAGTCATTCAAAGATTAAAAGAACAAGTTCAAAAAAATAAAAAAATTTAAAATTTCTATAAGCATAGAGCTGAGTGGTGTTAGACGCATTACTCGGCTCTATTTTTTTATAGAGCTGTTGAAACTAAACCGACTGGTTGGTATAGTAACTACTGTCTTAAAACTAAAAATATAGAGGTGTTAAAGATGAATAAAGTTCTATTAACAGCAGCCATCACAGGTGCTGGCGATACAATTCAAAAAAATGAAAATGTTCCAGTTACACCACAAGAACTCGCTGATTCAGCAATTAAATGTGCCAGAGCAGGAGCTACAGTTGCTCATATTCATGTTAGAGATCCAGAAACTGGAGGCGTAAGCCATGATCCAGAACTTTACGCAGAAACAGTAAGACTTATAAGAGAAGCAGAAGAAGATATTATTATCAATATTACTTCTGGAGGTGGGGGTGACTTTATTCCAAGTCTAGAACATCCAGAAACAGGTGGAGAAGGCACTTGGATTCAAACCCCAGAAGAACGTCATAAACCCGTTGGAGATTTATTACCAGAGATGTGTACATTAGATTGTGGCAGTGTCAATATGGGCGATTCTGTTTATTTAAGCCCCGCATCTTGGTTACGTAAACAAGCTGAAATGGTTAAAAATGCTGGGGTTAAACCTGAACTAGAATGTTTTGATACAGGCCATGTTAGTTTCGCTAAACAAATGATTGAGGAAGGCCTTATCGAGGGCGATCCAATGTTTCAATTCTGCTTAGGCATACCTTGGGGCGCTGAAAATGATCCAGAAACAATTGATTATTTAAAATCACGTATCCCTGATAATGCACATTGGTCAGCATTTGGTATTGGGAAAATGCAATTACCGACAGTGAGAGAAGTTGCTCAACGTGGCGGAAACATACGTGTGGGCTTAGAGGATAATATTTACATTTCTAAAGGTGTTAAAGCAACAAACGAAGCACTTGTCGAAGAAGCTAAAAAGATCTTAAAAGAACTAGATATCGAACCATTAACACCAGCAGAAGCTAGAGAAAAATTCAATCTTAGAACTCCTAAAGGAGGCCAATTATGAAAGTAGCAGTTGTAGGAACAGGTGTTATAGGAAGTGGTTGGATTACTCGAATGCTTGCCCACGGAAATGAGGTCATCGCTACAGATCCAAGTGAAGGCGCATATGAGAGAATGTTGGCGCAAGTGAAACAGAATTGGCCATATGCTGAACAAATGGGGCTTGCCGACAACGCATCTCTAGAGAATTTGACATTTACCACAGATTTAAAAGAAGCTGTTAAAGAAGTTGAACACATACAAGAAAATGTACCTGAAGTTGAGGAAATTAAAGATACAGTTTTAAGAGAAATTGATTTTTATGCATCACCTTATGCAACAATTGGCTCAAGTACTTCAGGAATTATGCCTTCAGAATTACAGAAAAATTTATCACACCCAGAGCGCTTAGTCGTTGCACACCCATTCCATCCTGTGTATATCTTGCCACTTGTAGAAATTGTACCTGGTAAACAAACTTCAGAGGAAAATACTATAAAAGCTAAACAATTCTATGAAGGTATTGGAATGGACGTGTTACATGTACGCCATGAAATTGAAGGTCACATTGCCGACCGTCTAATGGAAGCATTATGGAGAGAAGCATTACACATTGTTAACGACGGTATAGCAACAACTGAAGAGGTAGATAAAGCTTTCACTCACGCAGCCGGTTTACGTTATGCACAATATGGCCCATTTATGACTTTCCACTTAGCTGGAGGCGAAGGTGGTATGCGTCATATGCTTAAACAGTTTGGTCCGGCGCTCAAAAAGCCATGGACGAAACTTGTTGCACCTGAGTTAACAGAAGATTTATACGACAAGGTAGTTACAGGAAGTGAAGCATCTTCACAAGGTTATACAATGTCAGAATTAGACCAAAAACGTAATGAATTCCTAATAAAAGTCAAAGCGTTGGCAGAACAATACTGGCCTGAAGGTTCAGATATACTTAAAAATTCGAGTCAGGAGGTACGTTAAACGTAATGAATCAGTATCAATATGACACGAAAGTGATTCAAGAATGGGTGGATCATAATGGACATATGAATGATGCAGAATACAATCGCGTATTAAGTGATGCAACAGATGATTGGTTAGCACATCTAGGTTTAACTCTAGAGACCATTAAAACGTTGCATTATACTGTCTTCACTTTAGAGAATCATTTGACCTTTTTAAAAGAAATGAAACTTGATGAAGATATTAGTGTTAAAGTCCACCTTTACGATTATGACAGTAAACGACTCCATGTATTTATGGAAATGTTGAATTCTGAACAAGCGCTTACATCGACTTATGAAGTGATGTTAATGGGGATAGATACTGAAAACGGAAGACCTTCGCCATTCCCTGATTCAATAGCTCATAATATTGAGGCATATTACAAGAAAGATGAGATGACAACTCGACCTAAACAATTAGGTCATCAAATTGGTATTACAAGAAAATAGCATGCTTAGTGTTAAGCACGACGCACTTGATTAGTGCGGTGAGATTACAAGTTGAACTTGATACATTTAAGGACTTACTGTGCCTTGTTTTTACTTAGTTACCTTTGTATAACATCCACATTAAGTCCTTAATTTTTAAGCAAAATCATTAAAATAAACAGAAAGGAATGGACGTATGTTAAGTATTAAAAACTTATCAAAAGTCTATGCAGGTAAAAAAAGAGCTGTAGACAACATGAATATCGATATTGAAGAAGGAGATTTCGTTGCGTTTATAGGTACAAGCGGTAGTGGTAAGACAACGGCGTTGAGAATGATTAACCGCATGATTGAATCAACAGAAGGTGAAATTACTATCAATGGCAAGAACATTCGTCAGATGAACGCAGTGGAATTACGTCGCAGTATTGGTTATGTCATTCAACAAATTGGACTCATGCCACATATGACTGTCAAAGACAATATTGTATTGGTACCCAAATTATTAAAATGGTCGCAAGAGAAAAAAGATCAAAAAGCGAAAGAACTAATTCGTTTAGTAGACTTACCTGAAGATTACTTAAATCGCTATCCTTCAGAATTATCAGGCGGACAACAACAACGTATCGGTGTAGTTAGAGCACTTGCTGCCGAACAGGATATCATTTTGATGGATGAGCCTTTCGGAGCACTTGATCCTATTACAAGAGATACATTACAAGATTTAGTAAAGAAACTTCAGAAACAGTTAGGTAAAACCTTTATATTTGTCACACATGATATGGATGAAGCGATTAAGCTTGCTGACAAAATTTGTATTATGTCTGAAGGTAAAGTCATTCAATATGATACACCTGATAACATCTTACGTCAGCCAGCGAATGATTTCGTACGTGATTTCATAGGACAGAACCGTCTTATTCAAGATAGACCCAATATACGTACAGTCGAAGATGCCATGATTAAACCAATTACTGTTCATGTGGATCGTTCTTTAGATGAGGCAGTTAATATCATGAGACAACGTCGTGTTGATACGATATTTGTTGTAGGTAATGATGAGCATCTATTGGGTTACTTAGATATTGAAGATATTAATCAAGGTCTACGTAAGAAAAATGAATTAATAGACACAATGCAAAGAGATATTTATAGCGTTCGAATTGATAGTAAGTTGCAAGATTCTGTTCGTACAATTTTAAAACGAAATGTAAGAAATGTTCCTGTAGTTAGTGATGACAATAAGACACTTGTAGGTTTAGTAACAAGAGCGAATCTTGTTGATATTGTCTATGACAGCATTTGGGGAGAAGACGGTAACGTGAGTTCCCAGGAGAATGATGGAATCATTGAACCTCATACATCAGGGGTTGATGAACGATGATTAAATACTTAACCGACAATGCAAGTGCACTATTTGAGAAAACGCTAGAGCATCTTTATATTTCAGTATTTGCTTTGTTAATAGCAATTATTATAGCTATTCCTTTAGGTATTTTACTGTCTAAAACTGATAAACTCTCGAAAATTTCGTTAACAATTGCTGGTATATTACAAACGATTCCAACTTTAGCAATCTTGGCACTTATGATTCCTTTATTTGGTGTCGGTAAAACACCAGCAATTATAGCTTTATTTCTATATGTTTTACTACCGATATTAAATAATACGATTATTGGCGTTCAAAATATCGATAGTAATGTTAAAGAAGCGGGACGTAGTATGGGGATGACAGGTATTCAACTAATGAAAGATGTTCAATTACCACTTGCATTACCAATGATATTGAGTGGTATTCGTTTATCTTCAGTATATGTAATTAGTTGGGCAACACTTGCAAGTTATGTTGGTGCTGGAGGACTAGGTGACTTTATTTTTAATGGTTTAAACTTATTTGAACCAGCGATGATTATAACTGCAACAATTCTCGTTACATTATTGGCACTTATCGTAGACTTCTGTTTATCAATGATTGAGAAATGGTTGGTCCCTAAAGGTTTAAGAATTACCGGATAATTAGAGAAGGAGGACACTATGAACAAGTATAAAAAGTATATAGTAGTTTTAGTATTATGTTTAACCGTGTTATCTGGATGTAATTTACCCGGTTTGAAAAATAGTAATTCAGATGACGACGTTAAAATTACAAGTTTAGGTACTAGTGAATCACAAATTATTTCACATATGATGAGATTACTTATTGAACATGACACACATGGTAAAATCAAACCTACTTTAATTAATAATTTAGGATCTAGCGTCATACAACATAATGCAGTGGCAAGTGGTCAAGCAAATATGTCAGGTACTCGTTATACCGGTACAGATTTAACAGGTGCACTTAATGAAAAGCCAATTAAAGATCCTAAAAAAGCAATGAAAGCTACACAAAAAGGCTTTGAAGAGAAATATCATCAAAAGTTCTTTAATTCATATGGGTTTGCTAATTCGTATTCTCTTATAGTGACAAAAGAGACAGCTAAAAAATACCATTTAAACACGGTCTCAGATTTGAAAAAACATGCCAAAGATCTACGTGTAGGTATGGACAGCTCTTGGAAAGATAGAAAAGGAGATGGCTACCCTGCATTCAAGAAGGAGTATGGCTTCGACTTTGGTACAGTAAGACCAATGCAAATTGGTTTAGTTTATGATGCATTGAATTCAGGAAAATTGGACGTTGCGGTGGGGTACTCAACAGATGGACGTATCGCAGCTTATGACTTAAAGGTATTAAAAGACGACAAAAAATTCTTCCCTCCATATGATGCAAGTCCACTCGCAACTGATCAACTATTGAAAGAACACCCAGAACTAAAACCGATATTAAAGAAAATGGAAGGCAAAATTTCAACTAAACAAATGCAAAAATTAAACTATCAAGCTGATGGTAAAGGTGAAGAGCCCGCTACAGTAGCTGAAAAATTCTTAAAGAAACATAATTATTTTGAAGATGATAATTCTAAGAAGAAAGGTGGTCAAAATAATGAAAGGTAATTTACTTCAACAGTTGGGACATTATTATCAAACGAACTTTGGCTACCTTTGGGAATTATTTGTTAATCATTTACTTATGTCAGTTTATGGTGTGATATTTGCTTCAATTGTTGGTATACCACTTGGAATACTTATTGCGCGTTTCGGTAAATTATCAACGCCAATAATGACACTTGCTAATATTATTCAAACGGTACCAGTAATCGCGATGTTAGCCATCTTAATGTTAAGTATGGGACTCGGTATGAATACAGTTATATTTACTGTGTTTTTATACGCACTTTTACCTATTATCAAGAATACTTATACCGGCATAAATGGCGTAGACACGAACATTAAAGATGCTGGTAAAGGAATGGGAATGACACGTAATCAGGTGCTTCGAATGATAGAATTGCCATTATCATTGTCTGTAATCATAGGTGGTATACGCATTGCACTTGTGGTTGCTATTGGTGTAGTGGCTATTGGTTCATTTATTGGTGCGCCTACATTAGGTGATATAGTTATTCGTGGTACAAACGCAACAGATGGTACATTATATATTCTTGCTGGTGCAATTCCGATTGTAATTATTGTCGTACTTATTGATGTGATTTTACGATTGCTTGAGAAGAAGTTGGACCCTGCAAATTAATATTTCGGGAGGAACAAGATTATGGCACTTTTACAACTTAATTATTTATCTAAAACGATTGGAGCACACCATTCTCTAAATGTGATACTTCCAGAAGATGAGAGCTTTTTTGATACAAATCGAGAAGCCAAACCTTTAAAATCTATGCTAGTGCTACATGGACTATCAAGCGACGCCAACTCTTATATTAGATATACAAGTATTGAGCGATATGCAAATGATCATCAACTTGCAATTATCATGCCTAATGCAGATCATAGTTTCTATACTAATATGGTTTATGGCCATAGTTATTACGACTATATTTTGGAAGTGCATGACTATGTCCATCAAATTCTACCATTATCTAAGAAGAGAGAAGATAATTTTATAGCTGGTCATTCAATGGGAGGCTACGGTACGTCTAAATATGCTTTAACACAAAGCCAACGATTCTCTAAAGCAGCAATGTTATCTGCTGCATTCAATGTTTCATTACTTAGAGAGTATGAGTATTATGACTTTTGTCCAGAAGCCATTGTTGGTGAAAATGAGGACATCAAAGGTACGCCTTTCGATCCTTATTACTTAGTTGATAAAGCTGTTACTAATAATGTAGACTTACCTGAATTATTAATCATGTGTGGCACTGAAGATGCATTATATCAAGATAACTTAGACTTTATTAGATATTTAAATGAAAAGGGTGTGAACTACCACTTTGAGAAAAGTTCAGGTGATCATGATTATGCCTATTGGGATAAGGCAATTAAACAAGTCATCGAGACCTTTACACGTGGATAGTACGTTTAGTGTGAAAAGTTAGATTGTAATCTTTAATGAAGAAAGCTCTAAGACATTTCAAAGTGAAGTGATCTTAGAGCTTTTATTATGAGAGTAATTATTCAATATTGAAGTGACCTGAAATGTTTAGTTTAGTATTTTAAATAGTTTACTTATATATCTATGTAATTTGCATAATAAAATAAAAAACATCTACCTTGGTTGCAATTTAATCTTACAACGGGTAGATGTTTCTTATATATTACGACTGACTTTTACCTTTATTCCATGGCATTGGAATATGTAAGTGTAATAAGTCGAACTTTTTAATTAATGAGCCAATAATAGATGCTAAGATCAATCCAGTTACTGCAACTGCAGCGATCGTGATAATTGATTTAATTGGACTATTGAATCCGAATAGTACAATCGCACCTGCCATAGGTGTTGCCATACCAGTGACACCTATTTTTAATCCGCTGAATGCGATGATACAAGCGTTAACCATACCGATAATTGCATTCGTTCCGTATAAGACGGGGGCGTATTTTACGATTAAATCAATTTGTGTCAATGGTTCGATAAATACTGCAAAACGGTTTGGTTTGTCGCCAATTTTTAGGATATTAAATAATGTGAAGTTAACAAATGATGCGCCAGTACATACAATTGCGCCAATTGCCATTGGTAAACCTGTAAGTCCTAAAATACTTGCAAGTACCATTGAACTTAATGGTGTCATACTTGTAACTGGGATGATGAGTCCTAAGATAATAGCTAAGGCATACGGACTGCTATCACCAACTGAGTTTACAGCTTTCGCAATTTGATTTAATACTGCAGTGACGCTAGGATTAATCAATGATGCTAAACCGTACACGAGCGCTGGAGCTATAAATATAACGACGATTAAGTCTAAGCCTTCTGGAACTTTCTTTTCAATAAATTTAATCACAAATGCTGTGAGGTATGCTGCGATAAATGCAGGTAGTAAGCTAAAGTCCTTTAATACTAACCCTACGATAACTGAGAATACAGGTGAAACACCTAAGTTAATACATGCAAGGATACCCACTGCAATCCCGCCAAGACTTCCTGCAAGGTCACCAATCTCCTGTAGGAATTTAATATGGAAAATGCCTCCAATAGCGTAACTTAAGAAAGCCTGTGGTAGAAATGTTGCACAAGCAGCCCCTGACAGTGCTTGTAGACCTTCCTTACCATAAGGTGCAAACTTTAAGAACAATGTCATAATGATTAAAACTACGACTAATGTTCCTACTCCTAATAATATATTCATTTTTTCTGACCCCTTTAGTATAAATCTAAATATGTTTCCCAAAACATTTCATAATTGTAACACAGTTAATAGAATTAAAATTAAATTACATTTAAGTATTAATACGAATTTAATATTTTTGAAAATTCGAAAGTGCAACAATAATGTAAAATTAGTTGCGCAGCATTTTAGAAAAATAAAAATTAACAGTATCTCAGGGAGAAAGATGTCATACTTTTTTCTGAAAATTGGCATTAATTTATAGAGAATTTCATGTATAATGGCTAATAACATAGACATAGGAGATATACATATTATGATGAAAAACAAACTCACGATTAAAGAAAATATTTTTATTGGATCGATGTTATTTGGCTTATTCTTTGGTGCCGGTAACTTAATCTTCCCAATTCATTTAGGGCAGACTGCCGGCGCTCATGTGTTTACTGCTAATTTAGGATTTTTAATCACAGCGATAGGATTACCATTTCTAGGTATTATTGCCATTGGTGTGTCTAAAACGAACGGGATTTTCGAAATTTCCTCAAGAGTAAGTAAAATATATGCGTATTTATTTACGATTGGTTTATATCTTGTGATTGGGCCATTTTTCGCATTACCAAGGTTAGCGACAACGTCATATGAAATTGCATTCTCGCCTTTTATTTCGCCAGTCCAAGCTAAATTTGTGCTACCAATATTTAGTATTTTATTCTTCTTGGTTGCATGGTTCTTTGCTAGAAAGCCTTCAAAAATTTTAGATTATATAGGTAAATTCTTAAATCCTGTATTTTTAGTTTTACTTGGTATTGTAGTGTTACTTGCGTTTATTCATCCTATGGGAGGCGTGAGTCATGCGCCAGTGAGTGCGCAGTATAAAGAAGGTGCTCTACTTAAAGGATTTATTGATGGTTACAATACTTTAGACGCTTTAGCATCTCTAGCATTCGGTATTATTATCGTTACAACAATTAAGAAACTAGGAGTCACTCATCCTAACATAATAGCTAAAGAGACATTTAAGTCAGGTACGATTAGTATCGTAGGAATGGGGCTTATTTATAGCTTGTTAGCCATTATGGGTACGATGAGTTTAGGTAATTTTAAAGTAAGTGAAAATGGAGGCATCGCACTCGCACAAATCGCTCAACATTATCTAGGTGACTACGGTATCATAGTGCTTTCACTTATTATTGTTGTGGCATGTTTGAAAACAGCTATTGGTTTAATTACAGCATTTTCAGAAACATTTACTGAGCTCTTTCCTAAACAGAAATACATTATGTTCGCGACAGTAGTCAGTGTATTAGCATGTATATTTGCGAATGTTGGTTTAACAAAGATTATTATGTATTCAACACCAGTACTAATGTTTATCTATCCACTCGCAATTACATTAATTCTGCTGACTTTAGCAAGTCCATTATTCTATCATTCTAAAATTGTGTATCGATTTACAACATTCTTTACAATGATTGCTGCATTTATCGATGGCGTAAAAGCGAGTCCTGAATTCTTCGTGAAGACAAGTTTCGCGCGTTTTATTATTTCTTTAGGTGAAAAGTATTTACCATTCTTTACGATAGGAATGGGTTGGATTATTCCAGCATTGATTGGGTTCATTATCGGATTGATAGTGTTTAAAGTTCGAGGAAGTAAGCAATCGCAGTCATAATAAAGTTAATTAAATTGAAAAGCTATGTTCATCACACAAATGAAAGATGAACATAGCTTTTTTCTACCATAATACAATATGGTGCTATTATGGAACTTCATTTTCCGAAAGGTCATTAATCTAAGAATAAATTAATACTTGTGCGATGAGTAGACCTCCACCGAAGACAAGCACGAAAGCGACCACAGGCCAGACGAACTTCAACCAATGAGAGTAGCGCATGTTAAGCATCTGCAAGGTTGCCATGACAAGCCCTGTTGGTGCAAGGAATAACATCGCATATTGTCCAAATTGATAAGTGGTAACAATAACGAATCTAGGTATGCCAACTGTATCAGCAAGTGGTGCGAATATTGGCATAGATAGTACGGCTAAACCAGATGATGACGGTACGATAAAACCTAGGAAGAAGAAAATAACTAATAGAACGATAATAAATAATGGACCACTCATATGTTGCACGATGGAAGATGAGAAGTGCAAAATCGTGTCTGAGATTAACCCTTTATTTAACACTAAGTTGATGCCACGTGCTAGACCAATGATGAGTGACACTCCGACAAGACTTGATGCGCCGTTAACAAATGCATCTACAGTACCTTTCTCTCCTAGACCATATCTGCCCATGCCTGCAATAAACATAATAATAATAGTAAATATTAGGAAAGCAGACGCCATAACTGGGAACCACCAGCCTTGAGTCATAACGCCCCATACCATGATAGGGAAGGGTATAACGAACAAGGTGAGGATGATTTTCTTACGTAATGTAAATTCTGAGGAACTATTTCGGTCCATCACTGACCATTGTTTCTCAAATTCAGCTTTATCTTCATATGCGTATGACGCTTTAGGTTCTTGCTTAATCTTTTTGCAGTACCAATAGAGATAACAAACAACGAATATCGTTCCGACAACACATGCACCTATTCTCCAGTACAACCCGTCTGTAAATGTGGTTCCTGCTGCGTTAGACGCGATGACTACTGAGAAAGGATTAATCGTTGAAAATGTACTACCAATAGAACTTGCTAAAAAGATGGCTCCCACAGAAACGATGGAGTCATATCCTAGTGCGATGAAAATGGGAACGAGTACAGGATAAAAGGCGACAGCTTCTTCCTCGATGCCACAAAGCGTACCTCCAAGAACCATTAAAATAGCGACGAAAGCAATTAACATGAATTCATGACCTTTGGTCTTTTGAGTTAAAGCAAGTAAACCGGATTCGAACGAACCACTTGCTTGGACTACGCCAATAAGTCCACCTAATACAAGTATGAATACCATAATATCTACAGCTTCTATGGTACCTTTAACCATACTACTCGTAATTTGATCGAGCCCTGCAGGATGTTGTTTTAAACGCTCATACGTATTTGGAATTGAAACAGGTTTATTAATCGCGCCAGATTTAAATTGTTCAATTTTAATTTTTACGCCCATCTTATCAAGTTCTTTTTGAGTTCCTGGGACTTTTTTAACATGATGATGTGGATTGACGATTTTTAATTCCTGTGAAGCGGGTTCGTACGATAATTTTGAATAGGCTCCTGCAGGAATAAGCCATGTTGCTATTACAGCAACAACAGTTAATAAGAATAGAATCATAAATGCCCCGGGCATCCGCAACTTGAATCGCTTTTTCTTTTTATCTGGTTTGATAGCATCTTCCAATTGAGTCATCTCCTTTATAGTCTAATAACCGAGAATCATGAAGATTATGTTTATTTATCAAGAATAATTGATTAAACTTTCATTAAATAAGTGCACCCTGTTTCATTTGGGGGAGTGGAGGGATGCAGGGTGCACCATTTTGTCAGTATTCATCATGAAAATTGCATATATAATAGTTTAATGATGTTAGTTTCTAGTACAACTTAAGATATTATTTTTTTATAAGTGTACCAATTTTACCTTCAAGTGCGTTGTCTAATTGATCTAATGAAGTAATTAAAACGCTACCTTTAGGATTATTCTTAATAAATGAAATGGCCGATTCTATTTTGGGAAGCATGCTACCTTTAGCAAATTGATCCTCTTTAATATAAGCTTCCAATTCTTCTGGTGTTACCGTTTTGAGGGCTTTTTGATTGTCAGTGTTATAGTTAACGTAAACATAGTCAATAGCTGTCAAAATAATTAATTGATCACAGTGAATATCTGCGCCAAGGAGAGCACTTGTTTTGTCCTTGTCTATGACCGCATCAACGCCTTTAAAGCTATCGTGTTGTTCACGAATGACTGGTACGCCTCCGCCACCTGCTGCAATAACAAGTGTGCCATTCTCGATTAAAGTTTTGATACTTTCTAATTCAACAATGGACTTAGGTTGAGGTGAAGGTACCACACGTCTGTAGCCACGACCGGCGTCTTCAACGAAGCTATAATGTTTTTCTTTTTCAATGCGTTCAGCAGTCTCTTTATCATAAAAGAGACCAATGGGTTTTGTAGGATGACTAAAGGCTTCATCATCTGGATCAACTTCAACTTGCGTCACTAGCGTAACCACTTGTTTATCTATGCCCAACGCATGTAATTCATTTTGCAAACTTTCTTGTAGTTGATAGCCTATATACGCTTGACTCATTGCACCACATTCTGCGAAAGGAAAGGCAGGACCTTGATCATGTTCAGCCGCGTAGTTTAATCCTAAATTGATGCTACCGACTTGAGGACCATTACCATGACTAATAACAATTTCATGACCTTTAGTTATGAGTCCAACGAGTGATTTAGCAGTGTTTTTTACTAATTCGAGTTGTTCTTTTGGCGATTGACCTAACGCATTACCGCCTAATGCTACTACAATTTTTGCCACTTGAATAACCTCCTGTCTGTCTTAGAATTCACCTAAAGTAGCAACCATAACTGCTTTTATTGTGTGCATTCTATTTTCAGCTTCTTGGAATACTACAGACGCTTTACTTTCAAATACCTCATCTGTAACTTCCATTTCACTTATGCCGTATTGTTCATAAATCTGTTTACCGATTTTAGTGTCAGTATTGTGGAATGAAGGTAGACAATGTTCAAAAATCACATTTGGATTGCCTGTTTTATCCATTAATTCTTTGTTTACACGGTATGGTTCTAATAATTTAAGACGCTCTTGCCATACCTCGTCCGGTTCACCCATAGATACCCATACATCTGTATAGATAACGTCAGAGTCTTTAACCCCTTTATCGATATCATCTGTAATAAGGATGTTGCCTCCATTCTCATCGGCAATATGTTTGCAACGGTTAAGTAATTCATCAGTAGGATTTAATTCTTGCGGACAAACAAGGTGGAAATTCATGCCCATGATAGCAGCGCCTTGCATTAATGCGTTAGCAACATTATTACGGCCATCACCGACATAAGTGAAGTTGATTTCGGAGTAGTCTTTCTTCAATACTTCTTTAGCAGTTAAGAAATCTGCAAGGACTTGTGTTGGGTGGTCTTCATCAGTTAAGCCATTCCATACTGGCACCCCTGAAAATTCAGCCAACGTTTCAACTGTACGTTGTGAGAAGCCTCGGTACTCAATACCATCGTACATGCCTCCTAGAACTCTTGCAGTATCTTTAGCTGTTTCTTTTTTACCCATTTGAGAGCCTGTAGGGCCTAAATACGTAACATTAGCTCCTTGATCATGAGCTGCGACTTCAAATGAACAACGTGTTCTTGTAGAGTCTTTTTCAAAAAGAAGAGCAATATTTTTATTTTTAAGCATAGGTTTTTCATTACCTATGTATTTGGCATGTTTCAAATCTTCAGCCAGATTTAATAGAAACTCCACCTCTTTCTGTGAAAAATCTAATAAAGTAAGAAAACTTCTGTTGCGTAAATTTTGCATTCTTTACAACTCCTTAAATTTGATTTCAAGGTCATTGTAAGCGTTAACTAATTAATATCAATAAAATTAAAAAGTTGTCATTTTTTATTAATAAATAATTGAAAAGTTTTTTAAAATTTTATGTAATTTATGAAAAATTTGAATAAAAGGAGTATGTTTGTGGTATATCTGTTTTTAGATTGACGAATTTTTAAAGAAAATCATAATTATTTAAATATGATTTTCTTAATTTTAAAAAGTAAAAAAATCGTAGATAATAACATGAATTGTTAGCTTTTAAGTCATTAAAATTTAAGACAGACGTCAGTCTATTTAATAAGATTGTGACGCAAAATATTAATAAACTTTTAAAAACGTTTGGCACGTTTGGTTTTCTATAAAAAGGGCATATGACACTATTGATAGAAAAATACTTAAGAAAGATTCGGGCATATTAAATTTGAGGGGGAATTTCTCATGAAGATTTATAGGTTAGATTATCAACATCATAAAGATATTGTAGATGACAATGTGTTAACTGTATTTGTAGCGGCTAAAAATAAGAGTGAAGTAGAGGCATTTGCTAAAAAGTTAAGTTATTCTATTGAAACAATAACTAAGTTAACGCATAAAGAATTTGAGGAACAAAAAGCTGAAATAGAGCATTATAAACTTGAACATGCTGATCAATATTTAGATTAAATTGTTTATGGGGGAGAAACGTTATGGCTAATAAGCAATTCGAAACATTAACGGAAATCGCAAATGGTTTATATGTAACGCCTACATCAGAATTGCCATTTGATAAACGTTTCCGTTTTAAATCATTTATACTTCAACGTTCAGAAGGTAATGTAATGATTTATCATTCTGGTAGAATTGATGAGGCTGCAAAGGATATACAAGAATTAGATGGCGTTGATAAAGTATTAATGAATCATCAACATGAATCGTTAGGTGGAGAGACAAATTTTGATGCACCTTACTATATTCACGAAGATGATAAACAGGACGTTACCGATACCCTTCAAGTTACTGGTACATTTAAAGAACGGCAACATTTACATGAAGATTTAGAGGTGATACCTGCCCCTGGACACACACCTGGAACGACATTATATTTGTGGGATAATGGCGAGCATCGCTATTTATTCACTGGTGACTTCCTATGCTATGAAGGTGATGAATGGCGAACTGTAATACTTCCTTCAAGTGACAGAGAGGCTTCGATTAAAAGTCTTGAATTGATTCGGGATCTGGACTTTGACGCACTTGTACCATGGGTGTCAATTGAAGGTGATTCACCTGTATTTTTCGTTAAAGATGATAATGATAAGAAGCAACGTGTACAAAAAGTGATTGACCGTGTACGTAATGGTGAAAATACTTAAAAGTAGGATAGTTAACTAATAGGTATGTCTAGCTGAATGTTAGATGTACCTTTTTCTTATCAAAAATGACAATGTTTCATTTAACTGCAATAGAGATATACAAATGTTGAGGTGAAGCAACTTGCAAAATTCTAAACATCAAAATCATAAAGTAAATTGGGGATTAATCAGTGCAGCCTATGCATTTCTTATTGTGATGATGGGGACGACATTACCGACACCACTTTATCCTATTTATAGTAAAGTATATGACTTATCACCATTAATGATTACAATCATTTACGCTGTCTATGCTGCTGGTGTGATTGGAGGATTACTCGTATTTGGTCAATTGTCAGACCGCATAGGACGCCGTTATGTACTTATTCCAGGAGTGATTTTATCTGCAATCAGTGCGCTAGTGTTCTTATTTGCTACCAATGTAGGTTTATTACTTGCTGGACGAGTGATTTCCGGACTGTCAGCGGGACTTTTTACAAGTACAGCAACGACAACGATTGTTAATTTAGCTGCTGATGATAAAAAGGGCAGAGCCTCCACAATTGCAAGTAGCGTGAATATGCTTGGTTTAGGCTTTGGTCCGTTGCTATGTGGCATACTCGCACAATATCTTCCATATGCGATGCGTTTAGTCTTTATCGTTGATTTTATTCTTATCATTCCGGCATTTATTGGAATATGGTTTATGCCAGAGCCAGTTAAGAATAAACAAAAATTTAAAATTGAAGTTCAAAAGTTGAGTGTACCGTCAGACATTCGCTCTACATTTATTTATGCTGTTATTCCTGTATTCGTAGGATTTTCAATGCTTGGTTTATTTACTGCGATTTCACCTAACTTTTTAGGAGATATATTGAACATTACAAATAAAGCAGTCATAGGTGTCATGGTATTCTTGATATTCTGTGCATCAACGCTAGGCCAATTATTGTTTAAAAGTAAATCTGATTATCACATATTGATGTTAGGTAGTGGCACATTAATTGTAGGCGTAATATTAGTAGGTTTATCTATTCAATTAGAATCATTCTTAATTTTATTTATTGGAGCTATTATTTCTGGATTTGGACAAGCATTCAGTTTCCGAGCTGGATTGTCCACAGTGAATGCCGTAGCACCTGAATACAAACAAGCCGAAATTACGTCCACTTTCTTTACCATTGCGTATATAGCCATTTCAATTCCTGTTGTAGGTGTAGGGCTATTAGAACTAGGATTAGGCATCAAACTTGCAGGTATTGTGTTTAGTATCATAATCGTGATACTTGCGATTTTATCACTCATACTATTGTTAAGTAATTACAAAAAGAGTAAGCAATCTTAATAATGATTATTTACTCTTTATCGTCAGTAGTAAAAATGTAACCAATAAAGAAAATGAAAGGTACCAAAACAAATAGTCGTATTGTGAAAGAATTATGATGTAAAATCACTGGTAGTGAAACGTAGATAACAAAAGTCACTATTAAACATATTAAATAAATTATCTTTTTATTAATCTTCATAATTTTTATACTAATAGAATATTACATGAAAAATCAAATTGATGTTTATACATTTATTTATAATTGTGTTTTTAAATTTAGAAAGCTATGCCGATATATGAACATGTCGGCATGGCTTTTTTATTTTAGTAAGCAAGGTTTCATTCATCAAAGTATTAATGTAAACTTATAAATATATAAAGTTTACATTAATAAGGGCATCACTTGCTGAACTTTAATTTTCAAAAATGAGGGGTTAATTATCATGAATTTAAACTTAGCTGAACGTGTACTTTATCACGAAGGATTATCACAAGATGAATGTTTGAAGATATATGAAGATCCAAATATCGATACGTTTGAACTCTTGAATGAAGCGTACATCGTAAGAAAGCATTACTATGGTAAAAAAGTGAAATTAAATATGATTCTTAATGCGAAAAGTGGAATTTGTTCTGAAGATTGTGGTTACTGCGGTCAATCGGTAAAGATGAAGGAAAAACAACGCTATGCATTGGTAGATCAAGATCAAATTAAAGCGGGAGCACAGGTTGCTACAGACAATCAAATTGGCACATATTGTATTGTCATGAGTGGACGAGGACCCACAAATCGAGAAGTAGATCATATTTGTGAAACGGTTGAAGATATTAAGAAAGTGCATCCACAATTAAAAATTTGTGCATGTCTAGGACTTACAAAAGAAGAACAAGCTGAAAAACTTAAAGGAGCGGGCGTAGATAGATATAACCATAATTTAAATACAAGTGAGCGATATCATGATGAGGTGGTGACTACGCATACATATGAAGATCGAGTGAATACAGTTGAAATGATGAAAGCTAATAACATTTCTCCATGTTCTGGTGTTATTTGTGGCATGGGTGAAACGAATGAGGATGTAATTAATATGGCATTTGCATTGAAAGAGATTGATGCAGACAGCATTCCGATTAATTTCCTACATCCAATTAAGGGAACGAAATTTGGAGGTCTAGACTTATTGTCACCAATGAAATGTTTGCGAATTATAGCAATGTTTCGTTTAATCAATCCCACGAAAGAAATTAGAATTGCTGGTGGACGAGAAGTTAATCTGCGCTCACTACAAGCAATAGCCTTAAAAGCAGCTAATTCTATTTTTGTTGGAGACTACCTTATTACGGGTGGTCAACCTAACGAAGAGGATTACTACATGATTAAAGATCTAGGGTTTGAAATAGATAGTTAAAACATATATTTAGAATTGGATTATAGCTATAGACGAAGCGCGCAAATTTTGTCTATGGCTTTTTTAAACAGTGGTTAGTAAATTTATTGAGGTTTAATATTCGTTATTAGGGATATTGAACATGTGGGAGGGAGAACGATGGAGGATTATATACTATCTTTAAATCTATTAGATAATCGTTTAAATAAATTAGTTCATATTCATAATGATTTACATAATGAAGCAGACCAAACTTTAGATGAAAAAGAACCAAATAATATAACATACATTAAAAACGCGACTTTGATTTTAATAAAGCTTTATTTATATAAACTCTCTAAAAACAAAGCACGTTATGGTAAAGCAACATCTAAAAGCAGCTTTATACATATGTTAAATGATGAAGAAGCTTATTATGCATTTCATGAGTTTAATAGTGATATAGAGATTGAAGAGCTTGCACTTACACCAAATTTAGAAAAAAAGTATGAAGAAGATGTATTGAGTTTGTTAAATATTAGAGGCAAACTAACACCTTTTATGAATCTAAATGAAGATGTTTGGGAATTTGAGAAATTTAACGAAGATATAACTCTAGTTATAAGAAACATTATAAAAAATAATGATGGCATCCTGACAGAAATTCTAGAAGATAACTATAGAAAAGAAAAATTAGATGAGGTTATTAAACTTACATTTATAGACACATACCAAACAAGAAATATGAATAATAGAGCTAGCAATGTAGCTGAAAAATTAATATCTGATTCATAAAAATTTTGAAGAAGGCGAGTTTTTATATTTATAAAGACACGTTTCTAGATAAATTTATAAAGACACGTTTCTAGATAAATTTTTAAGATGTTGGGACAAAGCTGTTAATAACTGCACTTCGAATTAATGTATTTTACATACAAATGTTTTACGTGAAACATGTTTAACTTTTATGAGGCGTAATGAGCGTTAATTATAAGTGATAGTTTAGGTATCTTTAGACCACATAAATTTGAGTTTGTAGCTATACTTGATAAAGCTAAATATAAAGAGGGTGCGACAAGAGAATTCAAAAATTATCTAAAAAAGCAATGAATAAATATCTAAATTACTTTATTATGAAAAATGATAATACATAAAATATAATAATTTTAAATATTGGAGGATACTTAAGTTTATGGAATATTTACATAAATTTTTACCGATAATCATTTATGTTCTTATTATGGCAATTCATTATGCTTTATCTAGAACAGGTATAAAACTTTTAGGATTTGTAGTACCTGTGATTGTTACGGCTGGATTAATCTATACTTATAAGACCGGAGATTTACAATTAAATTTAGTTGGAACGATTATAATGATAGTTATTTCACTACTAATTTTATCTGTAGAATGGGAAGATGCTCAAAAACGTAATTAAGAGAAATAAATTTTGTGGTTTTTGATAAAAATAAGTTAGCTTTACATAAATAATTTTATTATAATAAAAAATAATTATATAAAATAAAAGTAACCCACCACACCATGACTAAACACCGAGAGGATTTACATTTTAATGAAGAAAATATTAATACTCATCACAGCACTTTCACTATTTTTAGGCGCATGTAACACAGACAATTCCACAGATCATAAAAATGATAAAGCAGAAACTACTACTAAAAAAGATAAAAATAACAAAGCATCCAATAAAGACGAGTCAATGACTAAAAATAAGGATGATAAGCACACACAAACAACATTAGAGAAAAAAATAGATGTGAAAGATTTAAGCGATAAAACTAGAATAGCGCTAGCATTTTTTGCGGATAAAAAAGGAGAATACTTAATAACTAAAGAAGAGATTCTCTCAGGAAAATATTATGCCGAACCACCTTTTAATAAAATTGAAAAATTAGAAAATATTTCCATAAGAAAGAGTGAATTAGTATTTAAAAATGCACCTCAGGGTATGAAATTTTTTGAAGTTGAACCGCCAAAAGGAAATTTTGCTTCAATAGTAGGAATTAATGACGAAAAGTTATTTATTGGAGGCACCCAAGGAGGAATTGAATATTTTGATCAATTAGCATCGCATAGCAAGATGTATAATTTAAGTGAAATTTATGATCAATACAAAAATAATCCTGAATTATATGCTGTTGAAAACAAAATTCAGTTTACTAATAATTATGTTGGTTCAAGCTCTTATTGATAAAAATATCCACCTATACCCACGTTTAATTTCAGTAAATCAGATTATTAAAAAGTAAACCACCACACCATGACTTCACACCGAGAGGATTTACAAATGAAGAAAATATTATTACTCATCACAGCACTTTCACTATTTTTAGGCGCATGTAACACCGACAATTCTACAGAACATAAAAATGATAAAGCAGAAAATCCGACTAAAAAAGATAAAGACAACAAAACATCCAACAAAGAAGCTTCATCAAAAAATACTAATACTGATATCAAAGCTAAAGATAAAGTGGAGAATTTATCAGAAAAGATGAAATTAGCACTTATCTTTTGCGCTGATGATAAAGGGAAATACACATTAACTAAAAATAATATTTTGATAGGTTCTTTTAGAAATGATAAAGATGAATATCGAAAGATAGGACAATTTGTATTAGTTAACTATCCAGAATTCACCAACGCGCCTAAAGGTATGAAGTTTTATTCAATATACCCTAGTAATCACGAAGCCCAAGCAATAGTTGGTATTAGTGACAAAAAAATTATCCTAAGTGGATCTCAAATTCGTATCAAAGATTATCAACAGTTATTAGAGCATGGCAAAGAGTATAGTACCCAAAAGGTCTATGACAAAGTTAAAAATAATAGGGCGCTTCCAGAACTTGCGAATAAGATGCATGTAAGCAATCAATTACCTATTTCAAATGATGAATGGAAATATAATGGATTATCACCGAGAGAATTGTATGAACGTGGTGGAGTCATGGCTCATGGAAGTAGCCAAGTATATAAATTTATTTCTGAACTTGAAGGCGGTTCATTAGATAATGATAAATATCTATGGGATGTTGTTCATTGGCTAAAAGATGGAAACTGGAAAGTTAATTGTCGTAATAAAGATGGCGAAATTGTAGCTACTTATACAACTGTTAATGGCAAAGTAGCTAAGTTTGATGAAAATGGTAAAAGAATTAAATAATATAAGCTAAACTGGTTCTCAATATTAATAGAGAACCAGTTTTTTATATGTTTACCAAATAACAGTTAGGTATTCTAACTCAACTTTTAAGAATAATGATTCACTGTCCTATTTATTTTTGTTACATTATTCAATGGAAATTTTTAGCAATCAACATTAAAAAGTTTGTTCACTTCATACACCATGCTCACTTCTTAAGCTTCTTAGCAACGATGTTAACTCAATTTACAAATTTAAAAGCTATCAAGAAAATACTTTTTTAAAAATCAGATTAAACTGAAAATCAATTTATAAACTTAAATAGTTTGCTAGGCTAACCAAAAGTGATACAGTTTTTAATGGACTTATTTTTGAAAGGGGTAAGATGTCATGGCGAGTAATGAAATGACAACCGCCAAACGTAACACCATTGTGTTAGTGATGCTTATTAGTGCATTTGTGGCAATGTTAAACCAAACGATCTTAAATACTGCATTGCCCGCAATTATAAAAGGATTGAACATTACAGAAACAACTGCACAATGGTTGATCACAGGCTTTATGCTAGTGAACGGAATCATGATACCACTCACAGCATTTTTAATGGATAAATATACGACACGTAAACTTTATATCTTTTCTATGGCAGCGTTCCTCATTGGTTCAATTATAGCTGCTTTATCTCCAGGATTTGAAATCCTAATGGTTGCTCGTATTATACAAGCAATCGGTGCTGGAATATTACTTCCACTAATGCAATTTACAGTGTTTACACTATTCCCTGTAGAAAAACGCGGATTCGCAATGGGTCTCACAGGTATAGTGGCGCAAACAGCACCAGCGATTGGGCCAACACTTACAGGATTACTTATCGATTTCTTTAGTTGGAGAATGCCATTCTACATCGTTGCAGCAATCGCACTTATCGCATTCGCAATTGGGTTCTTCTTTGTTGAGAATAACGGTCAAACTAAAGAAACAGTACTCGATAAAATATCAGTCGTTTATTCAACATTTGGTTTCGGCTTAATTCTATTCGCATTTAGTAGTGTAAGTACATTTGGAATCGCATCGATCCCAGTCATCACTACATTTATTTTAGGTTTAATCGTGATTGCAATTTTTACATTCCGTCAATTAAAAATCGACCATCCATTATTAAACTTAAGCGTATTTAAAAGCAAAGTATTTACATTATCTGCTATAGCTTCAATGCTTGTCTTTATAGGTATTGTTGGACCTGCTCTACTTATTCCTATGTACGTTCAAACTGGATTAGGTCTCTCAGCATTACTTTCAGGTTTAGTGATACTACCAGGTGCAGTGTTCAATGCATTTATTTCAGTTTATACTGGTAAGATTTTTGATAAATATGGCATCAAGGTACTTGTTATTCCTGGATTTACAGTATTAATCATAATGACGATATTACATGCATTCTTAACTACAGAAACGCCATTCTGGTATGTTGTAATAATTTACGCAATACGTATGATTTCTGTAGGTTTACTTATTATGCCACTTAATACAGTAGGTCTTAATGCGCTTAAACCAGAAGAAATTTCACACGGAACAGCAATTATGAACTCTCTACGTATCATTGCAGGTGCGATGGGAACTGCTATCAGTATTACAATATTATCAATTGTAGCTAAGAATTATACGGCTACGCATCATACGATGTCTAAAGTAAAATTAGCACGAGAATCAACAGTTCAAGGTGTCGATGCAGCATTTATCTTCACCACAGTATTAATTGTGATTGGCTTTATACTTGCGTTATTTATTAAAGAGAATCGCAACGCCAAAGATACAGATTCTTCCTCTGAAAAATAAAACTCACAATTAAATAGCACAAAGAAAGATGGTCATTTCCTAGGTAATAGGAAATGACCATCTTTCTTTTTATATATGTAATTAAGCATCTTTTTGTCGTGCACGTTCTTCTCTATGTCTTTGACGTCTTTGTTCTTCTTTCGAAAGGTGATTTGGGTATTTCTCAGGGTGTTTATAACCATCGATTGCACCTAAAAACATGCCTTTAACAAAACTTGTAATCCCTTTACCAATACCGAAAACAAATCGAATCATACCATAAATCGCAAAAATCCATAGCAATATATAGCCCATATTGAAACTTCTTTTTTATTTTACAATAACATAAAAAGACAATTTCGATGAAATTTATAAAAAACATTGCTGGTAAATTTTTTAATACATAAAATATCGTAGCTACTAGTCTAAAAAAATTTAGGGGTAAGACTGCGCACCGTATGCATTAATTCCATTCTTATCGTGCTTTTTAAAAAATTTCCTTAAGTGATATTCACGTTTTTTATAGAAAGTTAAAATGCAGTTGCCTATTGTATAAAATGTTACATCACACTATGATGTTGTTAATAGTTTTAAATAAAAAAAGAGATAGAAAAAAATTACATGTCGATATTTAATTAATTTAATGTAATATAAATATAACTAATACATTATTTGATATTTTAATAAAGTGAAGGGAGTTATACATATGATTAAAGATCAAGTAGCTATTATTACTGGCTCAGCGAGTGGTATTGGTTTAGAAATTGCTAAATCCTTTATTGAACAAGGCGCCAAAGTTGTCTTCTCAGACATTAATGAAGAAGGCCTTAATAACGTCTTCCACCAATTTCAGCGACAAGGCTATGACTGTCGGGCTATCAAAGCGGACGTCTCTAATGAGGAAGATGTGAAGCATCTTATCGCTGAGACGAGACATCAATATGGTCGTATAGATATTGTTATTAATAATGCTGGTTTACAGAATGTAGCTAATATAGAAGACTTTCCAACTGAAAAGTTTAAACAGATGATAGATATCATGCTTGTTGGTACCTTTTTAATGACAAAGCATGTTCTTCCTATTATGAAGGCGCAACACTATGGCAGAATCTTAAATATGTCATCTATTAATGGTGTCATCGGTTTCGCAGGAAAATCAGCTTATAATAGCGCTAAACATGGAATTATTGGTTTAACAAAAGTAACAGCTTTAGAAACAGCTGAGGACGGTATCACAGTGAATGCGATTTGTCCTGGATATATCGACACACCACTTGTTAGAGGGCAAATGGAAGACTTAGCACAAATGCGAAATGTAGACGTAGCGCAAGTGATGGATGAGGTGTTGTTCCCATTAATTCCTCAAAAACGATTAATTGATATTCAAGAAATTGCCGATTATGCCATATTTTTAGCAAGTAAATCGACGAAAAGTGTGACAGGACAAGCTATTATTATAGATGGTGGTTATACAGTCCAGTAATAGTATGACCTCTTAATTAAAAATGAAATACTGTTAAGCTAAGAAAAGTATCTACAATTTAATACTTATCAAGCTTAAGGGGGAGAAAAGATAGAATGAGAAAAATGAGCATCACCTTAAAAGTAAGATTAATATGTAGTTTCTTTGAGAATTTAATTGTTATGGCATTTTTGCCTTTTATAGCTTTATACCTAACGGATATGGTCAATCAGGCCTTTTCAGGTGTATTTCTTTTTATTTTAGTTTTAATCAATTTTCCAATTTCGATGATTTCGGGGCATATTATTGAGCGTTATCCTAAAAAACGCACAATGCTTATATATCAAATTATTGAGTGTATAAGTTTGCTTGCAATGGCATTTTCAGTCTCTAATCAGACATTGCTTATCATCATATTTTGCATAGCTTATACGGTTTTTAGTGTTTCGTCTGGTATGATTGCACCGCTTATAGAAACGATGATCATGGACGCGATTACGCCTGAAGTTGAACATTACATATATAAAGTAAGTTATTGGCTTACTAACGTAGCCGTTGCTTGTGGTGCATTTTTAGGAGGAGCCATGTATCACGCGAATAAATCGGCGTTGTTTTTGATCGCTTTTGTGATTTTCGTACTTGTATTCGTGGCTTTATATATTTGGATTCCTAATGATAACGCCAAACCGTTGAAGAAAGAGGGACAAACTTTTAATAATGTATTAAGTTTGAAAGGCTTTATACGCAATTATCAGCTTGTGCTAAAAGATAAATTATTTATGTATTTAATTATCGGCTCAAGTATTCTTTTAATGGGTGAATTATCCACGTCTTCATATGTTTCAATTAGACTTAAAAAGGAATTCGAAACTTTATCAATGTTTCATGTCTCAATTGATGGAGTTAAAATGTATTCAATTTTAATTATGACTAATACGCTAGTTGTAATAGCTTTAACGTATTTTGTATCTAAATATATCTTGAAAATGAATAATCAAAAAGCGTTATTTGTAGGTCTCATCATGTATGTAGTAGGTTATTCAGGCATTACCTATTTAAATGATTTTACTTTACTTATCATAGTTATGGTTATAGCCACGTTAGGTGAGATGATTTACTCTCCGATTACTGAAGAACATAGATATAAGATGATTCCTGCACATAAGAGAGGCACATATTCTGCAATACGTGCATTAAGTTTTAACTTTGCGCAATTAATTGCAAGACTGGGTATTATTTTAGGCGTATTGATGAACGCCCTAGGTATGACGATTTATATGGCGCTGATTCTTACTTTAGGAAGTATATTGCTCTATCGTGCGGTGTACCAATTTAATTTAAAGGCTAATAATGAAAATCAGTAATTGTGAATTTTATAACCTACTAAATTGCTCGTGATTAAAAATAAAATATATTTATTAAGATTTTGTAAAAAATTCACTTTAGTAATTGTTTTCAAACCTTTGAATGTACTAATATATAGCTTATCTAGAGAATATATGTAAGTTATTTGTTAGTGAGTATTATAAAGTATGAGTACGAAAGAAGGACTTGAATGACTATTGAAACATTGCATTTTCAACACTATTTTTATCAAAAATATTTACAATCAACTTCAACTACAAAGAGGGTGACGTACTGGGTTCGATTAGATCAAGATATCGAGCGTCATCGATTGATGTATGCACTGCTAGATGTAGTACAACATCAGCCGCAGTTGAGGGCGACATTCAAGCATTGTAACGACCAATTGCGCATCAATGTGCGAGAATTTTTCCCATTTATACAGATCAAAGAAGTGAATCAATGTTCTAAAAAAGTTGATATCACGACTTACCTCAACCAAGAGTTGAATTCCTACTATTTCAATCAATTACCTCTATTTAATTTTACAATTTATCAATTTTTAGATGAAACGTTCTTACTTTTAGATTTCCATTCCATGATTTTCAATGATAGCCAGTTAGATGATTTCTTTAAACAACTAAATATCGCGTATAGCTATGGTCTATTTCATGAACATACTGTATCGGATTTTTATCACATGATTAAAGAAATGAATGTAGCGACTGATGCTTCAAATGAGTACAATCAACAGCATTTAAATCACTTTGAAATGGCTCATGCCGATCAAGATTGTGAATCATACATGCCTATAAAACGAAATTCAGAACAACCACAAGTTGAACATACAAGTGTAGATCTTGAATCATTTGATATGACTCGTCTAGTTACAAGCACTTATTTAGCGAACTACTTTTTGAGTCAGTCTAATCAAGTGACGTTGGGAATTCATTTTCCAATGGAATATGACAAAACTGACGATATGATGTTACTTAACACACTTGTAGCACCACTGAGTTTAAATATAGACACTACGCTTTCTGCAGACGTAATTATGAATGAATGGGAATTAGCGATAGATGATATGAAAGCCAACGGGACAGGTTTCTTAAGTGAACCTAATGCAAGTGATATGGAATTCGAAACAATCATACATGCAACGCAATTTAACGAATACTTTGAGTTAAATCACACCGAACATAAAGTAAATCGATTGCATAGTGATAGTTCTTTATTAGCTGACATAGAAATATATCCACGTCCTCACCAAGGCTTTGATATTGTATACAATACAAATGCCTATGATGAGCTAACGATTCAAACATTAGTTAGTTTAATTAGAAGTATTAATATGCAATTAACACATAATCCTTCAAAGATAATTAAAGATATAGAATTATGTAATGAAAATGATTTTAAAATCTATCAAAACATCAACCATTCAACAAGTTCATCACATTATCAAACGGTAATGGAACGTTTTGAATATCAAGTAGAACAGTATCCAAATCAAATAGCATTGCAATATGAACAACAATCCATGACATATGCGGAATTGAACCACCATGTGAATCGTTTGGCACAATATTTACGACACACTTATCATGTACAACCCAATGATATTATCGCGCTCTTGGCAGAACGAAGTATCGAAATGGTTATAGGTATGTTAGGTATTTTAAAGGCAGGCGCTGGATACTTACCGATTGATCCAGATTATCCTGAAGATAGAACAACCTTTATTATTGAAGATGCACAGCCTAAAGCAATCGTGACATATCAAGCGACAATACAGTCTGACATTCCTCAAATTGAACTAGACACATTTGATTGGAATGGCGACGAAGCGGAAACTGAAAACCCAAGTCATATTAACACTGATGAGGATACTGCATACATCATTTATACTTCAGGTACAACAGGTAAGCCTAAAGGGACAGTGGTTCCTCATAGAGGGATTGATCGTTTAGTTCATGAACCTAATTATGTTGAATTAAATAATCAAACGGTCATTTTATTATCGGGAACTGTAGCGTTTGATGCTGCCACATTTGAAATTTATGGTGCGCTATTAAATGGTGGATGTTTAGTGTTAACGTCGAAAGATACTTTACTTAATCCTGTTCAATTAGGTCAAACGATTGTGAATCAACAAGTCAACACGATGTGGTTAACGTCATCACTTTTCAATCAAATTGCAAGTGAACGTATCGAGGCGCTAGAACCCTTAACATATCTATTAATTGGTGGAGAGGTGCTAAATGCGAAATGGGTGAATCTATTAAACTCACGTCAACGCCATCCTCAAATCATTAACGGTTATGGTCCAACAGAGAATACGACATTCACGACGACTTATGCGATACCTGATGAAATGCCAAATCGAATTCCTATTGGTCAACCAATTAATGGAACAACGGTTTACGTGATGCAAGGCGAGCACTTATGTGGTGTAGGTGTGCCTGGGGAATTATGCATAGGAGGCGCAGGTCTGGCGAAGGGATATTTAAATCAACCAGAGCTCACTGCTGAAAGGTTTATCACCTCTCCCTTTGAAAATGAGTGCCTATACCGCAGTGGGGATTTAGTACGTCTTCAAGAAGACGGTCATATTGATTATCTCAGTCGTATCGATAAGCAAGTTAAAATTCGTGGCTTTAGAATTGAACTATCAGAAATTGAAAAAGCAATTGAAGCGATTAGAGATATTAATAAAGCAGTCGTTATTGTGCGTGAAGAGAAACAAGACAAACAAATTGTGGCATATTATGAAGCGCAACAATCTCAATCGACGAGTCACTTGAAAGAAGTGTTAAGTGAAACATTGCCACAATATATGATTCCAGTTCATTTCATGAAAATAGATAAAATACCTATCACTATCAATGGTAAATTAGACAAGCGAGCTTTACCGGATATTGATAGAGTTGATTTATCAAACTATGTGGCACCGCGTAATGAGGGTGAACGCATTATATGTCAAATCTTTGAAGATATCTTACATGTCGACCAAGTAGGTATTAAAGATAATTTCTTTGAACTTGGTGGGCACTCATTGCGTGCAACGTTAGTTGTAAATCGTATCGAATCTCAACTTAAGAAACGTTTAAAAGTCGGAGATATTATGAAATTACCGACTGTTGAACAATTAAGTCAACACATTATGGAAATGCAAAATGAAGACTATGAAGTCATACCTAAAGCGCAAAGAGCTGAGCAATACGAATTAAGTGCTGTTCAAAAAAGTATGTACTTATTGTGGAGTGTTAATCCTGAAGACACTGTTTATAATATTCCGTTCTTATGGCGATTGTCTTCTGAATTAAACGTAGAGCAATTGAAGCGAGCGTTGAACCAACTTATTGCACGTCACGAAATTTTAAGAACACAATATATAGTGGATGGCAATGAAGTGAAACAAAGAGTAGCAGACAATGTTGCTGCTGATTTTAAAGAAGTGACGACACGACTCACTGATGAACAACAAATTATTCAGGCCTTTATGCAACCATTTAATTTAGAGCAACCTAGTCAAATGCGTGTAAGATATATCCATGGTCCACATGAGGATTATCTGTTTATGGATACGCATCACAGTATCAATGACGGTATGAGTAATACGATTTTATTAGCAGATTTAAATGCTTTATATCAAGAAAAATCACTTCCTAATCTATCACTGCAATATAAAGATTATAGTGAATGGATGGCTCATCGAGATTTATCTATTCAACGTCGCTATTGGTTACAACAATTTGAAGATGGTGTTCCTGTATTAAATATGCCAACAGATTATCCAAGACCTAGTATTAAGACGACACATGGTCAAATGTTGACGTTCCATTTTGATAAGAACTTAAAATCACAGTTGCAAAATTATGTGGAGAAACATCAAATGACTGATTTCATGTTCTTTGCAAGTGCAATAATGGTATTGCTTCATAAATATACACGCCAAGATGACATTGTCATAGGGAGCGTTATAAGTGCCCGCACTCATCGTGACACTGAAAATATGCTTGGTATGTTTGCGAATACACTACTTTACCGTGGCCATCCAACGAACGATAAAACATGGGAACAATTGATGTCTGAAGTGAAAGAAACAAGTCTTGGTGCGTATGAACATCAAGAGTATCCATTTGAAAGCCTTGTTAACGATTTGATGGATGAACGAGATGCTTCGCGTAATCCGTTATTCGACGTAATGCTTGTATTACAAAATAACGAAACAAACCATGCTAACTTTGGACATAGTCAACTGACGCACATTCCACCTCAAACGACAACAGCTAAATTTGACTTGTCGTTTATCATTGAGGAAGATCGAGACGACTATGTGGTTAATATTGAATATAATACAGATTTATATGCGGAAGAGACGATTCATAATCTTGCTTACCAGCTTGAAAATATCATCCAACATGTGACATCTACTCAAGCTTTAAAAATTCAAGATATTCAAGAATCTCCGGATATGCTGGAATGGGTTGAAACAAATGTTAATCATCATACCCTATATTTCCCGGAAAATAATTCCCTACAGCAATTATTCAATCATGTAGTTAATGAGAAGAAAGATGAGATTGCACTGAAAATGAACGGGCAGTCAATGACGTATGATGAATTAAATCATTATGCAAATCGTATAGCCAATGAGCTTATGAAAAATGGAGTGACATATGGAGAGCGAGTTGCATTATTAGTAGATAGAAGCTTTGAAATGATTGCGAGTATGATTGCATCATGGAAGATAGGTGCGTCGTATGTTCCAATTGATATCACGCATCCTGATAAACGTATTGAGTTAATGATTGAAGATGCTCAAGTGTCAGCCATTTTAACTTATGGTAAGGAGTTTGATTCTAACCTATTAACGATTGCATTAGAGTCTATTGATAAAGAATCGCCCGTTGAAAAGTCATTTTCAGAATATGAGGGTAGTCTAGAAGATGAACTTTATAGCATTTACACATCTGGAACAACTGGCATGCCTAAAGGTGTGGCCGTAAGACAACGTAATGTCTTAAACTTGGTAAATGCATGGACAGAGAGACTTGAATTATCGGAAGATGAAACGTTTATTCAATATGCGAATTACGTCTTCGATGCATCTGCGATGGATATCTATTGCAGTCTGTTAAATGGTTATACACTTGTGATTGCAAACAATGAAGAACGTACTGATACAGAGCAGCTACAACGACTGATTGAAAGAGAACGTATTACGGTTGCATCTATACCACTTCAAGTTTGTAATGTGATGGAAGATTTCTATATACCTAAGTTAATTACTGGTGGTGCAACAAGTACTCCAACGTTTGTGCGTCATATTTCAGAGCATTGCGATACGTACTTTAATGCGTATGGACCTTCTGAATCCACAGTGATTGCTTCAAACTGGTCATACACTAAAGGTGAGCCTATTCCATCAACAATACCTATAGGACAACCTTTAGCTAACATTCAAGTATACATTTTATCGGGTATGCAATTGTGTGGTGTAGGTGTTTCAGGAGAATTGTGTATCGCAGGTGAAAGTTTAACGGCTGGTTATTTGAATCGACCTGAACTTACTGCTGAATCTTTCATAGATAACCCATTTGGTGAAGGCAAATTATATCGCAGTGGTGACCTTGCAAGATATACACATGATGGTCAAATTGAATTTATGGGGCGAATAGATAATCAAGTTAAAGTCAATGGTTACCGTATCGAACTTGGAGAAATCGAAAACATTATCAATTTAGTAGAGGGCGTTTCTGATAGCGTAGTTATCGTTGATCAACAAGGAGAACATGAAGTTCTACATGCCTATTATGTAGGCGATAAAGACATTAAGTCAGACATCGTAAGACAGTTAAATCAATACTTACCTAAGTACATGATTCCAAAAACTGTCACAGCAATTGATGTTATTCCGTTAACACGTAATGATAAAGTAGATGAATCAAAATTACCTCGTCCACAAATTCAAAGAAATGGATATGTAGAACCTAGAAATGATATGGAACGCCAATTCGCTTCAATATTTGCTGACGTGTTAGAGCTTCCGACGATAGGCATAGACGATGACTTCTTCGAAATAGGTGGTACGTCACTAGATGCGATGGTTGCGGTATCTAAGCTTAAATCTCATGATATAAATCTCACTATGCAAGATATATATCAATATAAATCAATAAGACATTTGGCAGAAGTCTTTGAAGGCGGAAAAGAGCTAGTGGAAGTTGAACTTCCAGATCACTTGTCTCAACTTCAAGCATTAGTCAAACGTCGTTACCAATTGAATGTAAGTAATGAGACTCAAAACTCGCTTGGAAGAGTTCTCCTTACTGGAGGTACTGGTTTCTTAGGTGCATATCTAATTAATGAGTTACAAGACCAAGCTACTAAAGTGACATGCTTAGTAAGAGGTCAAGATATCAAAGATGCACATGCTAAAGTTGAAGCGAATTTACGTAGCTACTTCGAGACAGATAAAGTTGAAGAACTCATGGATAAGGTAGAGGTAGTTCTAGGAGACTTAGCAAACTTAGATGCATTTAACGTTGAAGATACAATTGATACAATCATTCATGCTGGGGCGCGTACAGATCATTTCGGAGATGATGAAAACTTTATTCACGTAAACGTTCAGAGTACCGAAGCTTTATTAGCTCTAGCACATCAACATCAAGCGAAATTTATATACATTTCGACAATTAGTGTTGGAGCAGTCTTTGATGTCCACACCGAGGATAAGGCTTTTTCTGAAAAAGATGTTTATAAACAACAATTATTTACGTCACCTTATACAAAAAGTAAATTCTATAGTGAAATCAAAGTTCTAGAAGCGGTTAATGATGGTTTAGATGCTCAAATTATGAGACTAGGGAATTTAACAAGTGCTTATTCTGGCGCGCTAAACATGACAAATCTTACGACAAACCGTTTTTCAATTATGATGCATGAATTATTAAAAATATCATCTATTGGAGAATATTTCGGTAAAACATCTGTAGACTTATCATTTATTGATATTACCGCACGTCATGTTGTGAAGATTGCTGCATCCCAAGCGCAATCAATTATTTATCATATTTATTCTCCTCATACGAGAACTATGCAAAGCGTATTAGAGAATGCAAAACAAACTCAGATGAATATCATTAGTGACGAGGAATTTGAACAAATGTTGCTTAATAATGGTATGCATGAGGTTATCGGTTTAAGTAGCGGAGATACAACCCAAGTACCCGCACAAATCGAATCTGAGATGACCCAACATGTTATAGCACAGTTAGGTGACGGATGGCCTCATGTCACTTCTCAATGGTTACGTGCTTGGAGAGATTTACTCATTGAAAAATTTAAAGAATCTGAGGAACATGAATGACACTATTTTTAACGAAAATAAATGATGACATAACAAATATTGAACATCGTTTATTTCAATCATATCGACAATTAATGAAACCTGAACGTACAAAATATCGTTTTAAAAAAGATCGTGTCATGCATCAAATAGGAGATATGTTGATTCAGTATTGTATCGAGCAATGTTATGGACTGAACATAAATCAGTGGAAGTATCATGTTACAAAGAATGGTAAGATTGAGATTCAAAGTAGGAAACATATTAATGTGAACCTTTCATACAGTTTTCCGTATATTGTATGCGCCATTGATCAACATCCAGTAGGCGTCGATATTGAAGAAATTAAAGATTTGAATTATTTAAACTTGGCTACACAATTTTCCGCAAATGAATTTAACCAAGTACGACAATTAAAAGATTTTTATACAATTTGGACGAAAAAAGAAAGTTATACGAAATTGATAGGAGAAGGGTTACTCAAAGGCTTAGATGTTTATGACGTAACACAGCCCTTATACTATCAAGATGACAAGGTGTTCTTTCAAGAATATATATGCCAAGATAGAATGATTCATTTGTGTTCAAATCATAGTCGTAAACATGAGATAGTTAAAAAATCACTAGATTGTTTACTTTAATCACTAGTAATTGAAAAGAAAAGTCATTCATATACCTTTATTTAACTTAATACTTATACATTAACGTGCAACTGTACGTCTAAATTATAAATCATAGAATTTTATCAAAGACACTTTCTATTTGAGGTAATAGGAAGTGTCTTTTTGTATGTCTTTAACAAGATGTAAAAGTAACTTCATGCTAGCTTAATGTTCGTATTTTATGATAAGGGTGCCTTTAGGTGTTTGTAAGGTACTTTCAATAGAAAGGAGTATGAAGATGATAAAAGCATGGTTGAGTAAAATATTTGAGTTAATTCCACGCGCTATCGTAAATATTTTCGTTTAAAGCAAGCTTCTAAACTAAAAAATTAAAACTGAGGTGCTAAAAAATGAAAAACAGAAAGAACTCTTACAGTATTCGTAAATTAAGTGTTGGTGCGTCTTCAATCATTGTCGCATCGATGTTATTTATTGGGGGCGGCGCTGCACACGCGGCAGAACAGGATGTACAAGGGAATTCTGAAAGTCATACAGCACAATCACATGGGGCAGATAATGAAAATTTAAGTGAGCCACAAACGAATGATCAAAAAGATAGCCAAACAGTAGAAACTAAGAATGATACTTCATCAGCTATACATAAAGATGAAACACAAAACCAAGCGCAAACAAACACTGCGAACCATCCATCAAACAATGATAATCAATCTAATGAAGACCTAACGACAGATCAATCTACTTCGGAACAGACAGATAAAGATCAATCAAAAGAACAACCAGTTGATAATCAAACTACAGAAGATAAACAATCAAAACAAGATATTAATCAATCAAACTTACAAAAGCAATCACCTGAAAATAATGATGGACAAGAAAGTAAAACTCAACAAGATACAGTAAATAAGCAGGAAAGTGCAGCTGAAACGACACCTGCAAAAGAAAAACAAGATAATAAGCAGCAAAATTTAGATGAAAATGCTAATACAACAACACAAGAGTCAAGTTCAGAAGTAGCAAAGGTTCGAAATAATAAGGAAACTGCAAAATCTGAAGATACTCAATCAGATAATGAAAAAGAGCAAACAACATCTGAGGACGTGAAAGATCAAGCATCTTCATATGAAAATACATCAGAGTCTTCTCAAAATAATAAAGCTGATGCAACAACACCTAATAACGACAAAGATAAAACAAATAAAACTCAACCAGAGCAACGTAATCATAAAATATCACCTTCAACTCAAAATAAAGAATTAAATCGTGAAACAACTCAGCAATCTAAAGATAATGAACAACAAAGCGATGTTGCAGAAAAAGAAGCTCCAGTAGAAGCTTTAAATAATGATCAACAGTCAAATTCATCTCAAAAAGATGCAAAAGATAAACAACTTAAAGTAAATGATTTAAAGAATGATAAAGCGACAGACCATTCTTCACCTAGTGACAAAGATGATCAATCTAAAAAAGGATTAAATACGTTAACGCGCAGTGCGGTTGCAACACCTAAAAAGAAATCAGCACAACAATCTGAAACAAAAGTTAAAAAGCAAGGCGATAAATCCTTCCCACAAATTCAATATAAAAACCATGATCCAATCATACTTGTTCATGGCTTCAATGGATATACTGCAGATAATGGTCCAGTACTAGGTCATAACTACTGGGGCGGTAAACGAATTAAACTTACACAAGAGTTAAGAGCTAAAGGTTACAACGTTAGTGAAGCGAGCGTGAGTGCATTTGGCAGTAATTATGATAGAGCCGTGGAATTATATTACTATATTAAAGGTGGTACAGTTGATTACGGTGCTGCACATGCTGCTAAATACGGTCATGATCGTTATGGTAAAACATATGCTGGGGCGTATCGCGATTGGAAGCCTGGTCAAAAAATTCATTTAATTGGTCATAGTATGGGTGGACAGACTGTTCGTTTACTCGAAGAAATGCTTCGAAAAGGTAACCCTGAAGAAGTTAAATATCAAAAGAAACACGGTGGCGACATTTCTCCTTTATATAAAGGTGGCCAAGATAATATGGTTTCTTCAATCACGACATTAGCAGCACCACACAATGGTACTCATGCAGCTGATATCGGCAACGAACCATTTATTCGTCAACTTGCATATGATTACGCTAAATTCCAAGGTAGTAAACATTCAAAAGTTGACGTAGGTTTAAAACAATGGGGTCTTGCTCAAAGAGACGATGAAACGAATGCTGAATATCTAAAACGTGTTAAGAATACTAGTAAGATATGGAAAACGAAAGATAATGCATTCTATGATTTAAGTCGTGAAGGTACAAGTAAGTTAAATCACCATACGTCACTCAATCCAAATATTGTATATAAAACATACAGTGGGGAATCAACAAGACCAGCATTGAATGGTAGACAAAAAGCTGATATTAATATGGGTATGTCCTATATCGTTACAGGCAATGTGATTGGTAAAGTTCCTGAGAAAGAATGGAGAGTGAATGATGGCTTAGTTTCAGTTGTTTCAGCACAACATCCATTTAACCAAGCATACACACCTGCAACGAAAGATATTAAAAAAGGTGTATGGCAAGTAATGCCTGTAAAACATGAATGGGATCACGGTGATTTCGTTGGATCAGATGGTACAGAAGCACGTATTTCAGTAGATGATTTAAGAGCATTCTGGGACAGCATTGCTGAAGAAATTGTTCAAAATGAAAAAGTAACAGATAAATAACGTTTCAATATATGCACGTCGTTGATATAGAGGACCTTTATCTTCGGCGTGTTTTTTTATGTAAGAAGCTATATGAAGATCGCAATCAAACAACACGATATATTGTGTCTAATTATATTTAATATCTAAAAGACTAAATAAACTAGTCGTAATTAAATTTTAATAAATTATAAATTGAAACGCTTTCATTTTAGGCGTATAATTGCTTTAGTTTTTAAAAAAGGGATGATTTACATGAAAGTGAATAAGTATTTAATATTCATATTGGGAGCATTGGGAGGTTTATTATACGGTTATGACAACGGTGTAATCTCTGGTGCATTACTTTTTATACATAAAGATATACCTCTAAACAGTACGACAGAAGGGATTGTCGTATCATCCATGTTAATTGGTGCCATTATCGGGGCAGGAAGTAGTGGTCCATTAGCCGATAAACTAGGACGTCGTCGTCTTGTAATGTTAATTGCCGTCGTCTTCATTATTGGTGCATTAACACTTGCATTCTCTACAAATCTCGCACTTTTAATTGTGGGACGATTGATTATTGGTTTGGCAGTCGGTGGTTCAATGTCTACAGTACCAGTGTATCTAACTGAAATGGCCCCTACAGAATATCGTGGCTCACTCGGTTCATTAAACCAATTAATGATTACTATTGGTATTTTAGCAGCATATCTTGTGAACTATGCATTCGCCAATATTGAAGGTTGGCGTTGGATGCTTGGTTTAGCAGTTGTACCATCTGTGATTCTACTTATTGGAATTTACTTTATGCCTGAGAGTCCAAGATGGTTACTTGAAAATAGAAGCGAAGAAGCGGCTCGTAAAGTTATGAAGATTACTTATGACGATAGCGAAATTGAAAAAGAGCTTAAAGAAATGAAAGAAATCTCAGCTATTGCTGAATCATCATGGTCAGTAATTAAATCGCCTTGGTTAGGTAGAACACTTATTGTAGGTTGTATCTTTGCGATATTCCAACAATTTATCGGTATTAATGCGGTTATCTTCTATTCTTCATCAATCTTCGCTAAGGCTGGTTTAGGTGAAGCGGCATCTATTTTAGGTTCAGTTGGTATAGGTATAATTAATGTTCTTGTTACAATTGCAGCATTATTTGTAGTTGATAAAATTGACCGTAAGAAATTATTAGTCATTGGTAATATTGGGATGATTGCATCACTTATCATCATGGCAGTATTGATTTGGACAATAGGTATAGCATCGTCAGCGTGGATTATTATCTTATGTTTATCTCTATTTATCGTTTTCTTCGGTATTTCATGGGGACCTGTGTTATGGGTCATGTTACCAGAGCTTTTCCCTATGCGCGCTCGCGGTGCAGCAACTGGTATCTCAGCATTAGTGCTTAATATTGGTACATTAATTGTGTCATTACTATTCCCAATTTTAAGCGATGCGTTAAGTACCGAATGGGTCTTCTTAATCTTCGCTGTAATTGGTATACTTGCAATGCTATTTGTTATTAAATTCTTACCTGAAACACGTGGACGTAGTCTTGAAGAAATTGAACATGATTTACGCGAACGTACAGGCGCTAAAACACATTAAAACATCTAAATTACACTCCGTTTTCAATTTATGATTGAGAACTTGGAGTGTTTTTTAATTTTAAGTATGCGCGCATAGTTTAATTATTATTAATGAAAAGAACGTTTAATAGTTTTCATGTTCAGGGTAAAAAATGAAAGTTGGAAATATATTGAATGGAGGTGTCTATCTTGAAAAGTGCTCAAGCGCTAGAACGCACTTTAAAGTCATTAGATGGGCAAAAATATGGTGCCTATAAACGTACGAAAGGTGTGTATGAATTCGATCAATTTAGACTTGCTATAGACCATGTACAAGTCGATCCATTTGCACCACCTTCTAAAATGAGATGTATCGTAGCTAGGGATGAGGCAGGCATACCTGATCAATTATTAGATGACAAATATAAACGTATTGCTGTGAGTGATTTCTTAACGCGAGCAGTGCACAATAAGGTGAGAGAGCTAACAAAAAAAGATAAAAAATCTGGGAAGATACAAATCGATCGCTGTGGACAAGAGATGTTAGAGCGCACCTCTGTGGTGATTAATGATACTGACATTGAAGCGCGTATCGAAGTGGGATTACCCGCAGCAGGTCGTAAAATTCTTGGTAAAGCAGCTGCACATACAATTATCGATACCTTACCAGAAATTGTTGATCAAGCATTACACTATCAACATCTTGACCATTCTAAACTTCAAGATCAAGTCAATCTCATTAAAGATCAGATGTATATTCGAGAAGAATTAGACAAACGCAACCTTGTTTCGTTTGTTGCTAACGGCGCAATCTTACCTCGACAAAGTGGAGTATCTGACCGTCCTATGCATCACGCTATTCAGTTTCAAAGTCCAGAAAAATTTGAGATTCAATTAGACTTGCCTAGTGGAAAATCTATTAAAGGTATGGGCATACCTAAAGGAATTACTTTAATCGTAGGTGGCGGTTATCATGGTAAATCCACATTACTCGAAGCACTTGAGCGTGGTGTATATAATCACATTGACGGAGATGGTAGAGAGTATGTCATCACACAACATGATGCAATGAAGATTCGTGCTGAAGATGGCAGAAGTATTGAGAAAGTCAATATTCAACCATTTATCGATCACTTGCCAGGTAAGAAAGATACTACGGAATTCTCAACAGAAAATGCAAGTGGCAGTACGTCTCAAGCAGCAAATGTGATGGAGGCTTTAGAAGCTCAGACATCGCTTTTACTTATCGATGAAGATACATCTGCGACGAACTTTATGATTCGAGACGGACGTATGCAAAAGTTGATTGCTCCCGAAAAAGAACCGATTACACCATTTTCAAATAAAGTTAAACCATTATATGAGGATTACGATGTCTCAACAATTCTTATTGTTGGTGGCTCAGGAGATTACTTTGATGTGGCTGACCAAGTATTAATGATGGATGAATATCATTTGAAAGATGTGACAGTTGAGGCAAAAGACATCGCACAATCTACAGGATATGAAAGACTTGATATGTCCAACAGTGAATTTGGTAGCATTCCGTCTAGAGTCCCTCTTAAATCTAGCTTCAATAAGAAAGGCAAAGATGGTCGTTTTAAAGCTAAAGGGCTTCATGCAGTTACTTATGGTAAAGAACCTATCCAAATCTCTGGTTTAGAGCAACTTGTCGATGATAGCCAGACTAATAGTTTAGCAGTGATGTTAGATTATCTTAACAACGAATTACTCAACGATAATGATACATTGATTGAAGCAACAGATCGTTTATATCAACGTATTGAAGCAGAAGGTTTAGAAGTTATTTCACATCATCAAGGTCACCCAGGTAATTTAGCCTTACCACGTAAACAAGAGTTGATAGGTACAATTAATAGATATAGAGGATTACACATTCGTAGCGATAAAACTGAATAGAGATAATGATTAAGCGTATTGTTAAATCTCACTTTGTTGAGTAAATTAACAATACGCTTTTTATGGTCCATTATGTATGCTATTTATCGCTCGTTTTTTCGCATTGCTGATTTCACTATTATCTTAAATTAGAAATAAAATTGCGAGTAAAGGTTCAAGGAGTATAAAATCTAAAAAAAGGTTACCCATATCCTAAATGAGTAACCATAATTTCAAAATATTATAAGTTATGTTTATCTATACCTTCAGCGGCTCTAATACCAATAAAGATACAACCACCTAAGAACGTACCTTCAAGTGCACGATAACCGTGAAGACCACCGCCACCAAAGCCAGATGCTTCACCAGCAGCATATAAACCTTGTATAGGTTCACGTTGTTGGTTGATAGCACGTCCATCTAAATCGGTTTGAATACCACCTAGTGTTTTACGACTAATAATGTTAAGTTTTACTGCAATTAATTTACCACTTTGATTACTTAGGAAAGGTTTAGGTTTTGCAGTTCGTACAATTTTATCTCCTAAAAACTGTCGTGCATTATGAATAAATGCTACTTGAGGGTCTTTACTAAATGAATTGGTAATTTGCAAATCACGTGATTTAATTTCAGCTTTAATATCTTCGTATTTTAAAAGATCATCATCTACGAGTTCATTCATTTTCTTAACGAGCGTGCCTAAATCATCGGCAACCACAAAGTCTTCACCTTTTTCCATAAATGCATTCACTGGTGAAGTCGCTTGTTTGCTTAATCGCTCTTTAATTAATAATTGAATATCTTTGTTAGTTAAATCTGGATTTTGTTCTGAACCTGATAACACAAACTCTTTTTTAATGATATCTTCAGTCAAAATAAACCATGAATAGTCATATCCCGTTTTCATAATAGTTTCCAACGTGTGTAAAGTATCAAAACCAGGATAATCTGGTGCAGACATACGATGTCCTTCAGCATCAAACCACATTGATGAAGGACCAGGAATGATACGAATCCCATGTTGAGTCCAAATTGGACTATGGTTTTTAACGCCTTCTGTATAATGCCACATACGATCTTTATTAACGATGTTGACGCCTGCATTTTCAGAAATACCAATTAAGCGTCCATCAGTAGAGTCTGGCACACCTTGAATCATATGTTCAGGGGCTTGGCCTAGACGTTTAGGCCAATACTTCTTAATCAGTTCGATATTTGCACCAATACCGCCTGATGTAATAACAAGATGTTCGACATCATATGAAAATGTATCAATTACTTGTCGAGAGGAAGGGGCGCCACGTTCAACATCACTATCTTCGAGAATATTCCCAGAGATATGGCGTACTTGATTATCTTCAATGTCGATAGATGTGACTTGATGTCTAGGTAAGAAAGTGACGCGACCTTCTTGCTCTTGTTGAAGGACATAATTACTAAATGGTTCTACAAGTCCAGGGCCTGTTCCCCATGTAATATGGAAACGAGGAACTGAATTACCGTGACCCGATGCTGAAGCACCACCACGTTCAGCCCAACCTAGAATTGGAGTTAATTTAACGCCCATACGATTTAAGTAGTCTTCCTTTTCATATGTTGCGAATTTAACATAAGCTTTTGCCCATTGTTCAGCCCAATAGTCCTCTCCATCAAGACGGTCAAACTGTGCTGAGCCTAACCAGTCATTGAGTGCTAATTCATAAGAATCTTTGACACCATAACGACGTTGCACTTTTGAATTGACTAAGAATAAACCTCCGAATGACCAGTATGCTTGGCCACCAATAGCTTGTCTAGGTTCTTGGTCGATTAAAGTCACATGGTATCCCTTCTTAAGAAGTTCCGTTGCAGCTACGAGACCACTTAAACCGGCACCGATGATATGTACAGTTTTAGTCATGAATATACTCCTTTATAAATTTTCGATTTTTATATGTAATATGCACAAGTTAACACATATTTTATCATTAAGTTCCCCTGACGCATAACCTTTATATGAAAATGAACACCACTATTGTGAACTTCATTTTTCAAAATGAATAAAATAATCCCTGTTTATTTCTACAAAAGAAGCAACAATGTATAATAAGAATTAACCAACCAAAGACATCAATGGAGGTGCAAGAATGACACAAATCAACGGAATAGACGAGTGGGTTGAAGTTACAGAATATTTTCGATACATCGAGGACATGATTGAGCGTAATTTCAAACAAAACTATGGTGTTAGTTTAAGAGAGTTCTATGTACTTCATGAATTATATAAAGCGCAAGATAAAAAGTATAAAATTAATGATTTAATAAAAGAAGTGAAATTGAGTCAGAGTGCGATGTCGCGTCTCATAGATCGACTGCGATCTCCGAAGAAAGCATTAATATGTAAGGATATAAGTGATGAAGATCAACGTGCGACGTATATTTATCTTACAGACAAAGGCAATTCTATTGTTCAACAACTCATGAAAGATTATAGAAAGTTAATTAGCAAAGTCGATATCGAAAGTATTGAACGACAAATACAAAGAGCTAAACGTGCTAATTTATCTTAAGCCATCCTTTCGCGTATAGTGAGAGCGAACAAGAAAGATAGCAATTTATAAATATTGCTCAATAACTATTTCATTCTCCTAAAATATCTAATAGTAGAAAAGTTATATATTTGATAAATGCCTTATTCGGTAAAGTGTAATCTTTCTTTCGCTCAAATTATTCCTTATACTGGATGTGTAATTATGAAAAGGGGTGGAGGATATGGATGTTAGATTTCCTATAGGAGAATTAGAGTTACCGAACAAAGTAACTTTAGTTGATGTGAAACAATGGATGAGTGAAGTAGAAACATATATTGATCAACTAAAAAATGTTGTTGATGACCTATCAGATGAGCAACTAACTAAAAAATATCGAGAAGGTAGTTGGACAGTCAGACAACTTGTACATCATATTGCAGACTCTCAAATGCAATTATTTAGCCGCTTAAAGTTAGCCTTAACTGAGGAACACCCATCAGCACCTGAGTTTGACCAAAATCAGTGGGTGGATTTAGCAGACTCAAGTTTACCTATCGAAATTTCTATACAATTACTAGATTCCCTAAATCAACGTGTTGTTGCTATTGGTGAAAATGTATCAAACTCGGACCTTGAAAGGAAAGTTAATTTAGAGGGGACAGGTGACTTAACCGTTGCATTCTTATTGGCTAAATTATCATGGCATGAGCGTCATCATCTAGAACACATTAAAATTGCACTTTCAAATTAAGACAGAGGGTTATCTAATAATATAACGAGATTCAAAAGGATGGGACAATAATGTCTTATCCTTATTAAAATGATGTATTAATATTACTCTTGTTTAGACGCACTTTGAACAAACCTTTCATCTATGAAAGAAACTAACTGCAAAATGTAAGATTAGGTAAATGCACGAAATTTTTCAGCCTCCTATCATAAAGATAAGGAGGTTATGTTATGGATAAGAAGCGTATAGTTGAGTTAGATATTATTCGAGGCATAGCGATTTCAGTCGTTCTTTTTGCAAATGTTTCAGAAGTATTGCCCATTTTCGGAGATGAAAAGAAACCTCATTTTACAAGTCTAGATTATATGATTAAACAATTTTTCTCACTATTTATAGATGGACGTTTTATTATGTTGTTTACTTTATTATTTGGTATCGGAATGGGCATATTTATGAATAATGCGCGTAAAAAATCACTTTCACCGTTAAAGCTGATGTTTAGACGTTTACTCTTTCTATTTGTCGTAGGTATCTTTGGTATGATTTTATCATTACCATACGCAGAATATGCAATATGTGGTGCCGTCCTCATGTGGTTATTCTTATTACCTCAAGCACGTTATAATTTATGGATTTCAATTCTTACACTATTAAGCATCAATATCATGACATTTGTAGATACGAATTCCAACTTATATTTAATTGATGCAATGGCAGTGATGCTATTTGGGATGTACATGTCACAAAGTGGTATGATTTATAGATTTAAGCACCATCGTAAGTTTTTCTTAAATACATTCCTTATTTGCTTAGCAGCCATTATTGTTTTAATCGGAATAAAGTATATTGGTTCTAATTTATCATGGATGAATATAGAAGACTTAGTCACACCATTCCAAACGCTCATTTACTTCATAATACTATTATTCATTACTGATAAAGAGAGTGTTCAACGTCTTTTAGTACCTTTTGAAAAGTTAGGTAAAACAGCGTTTACGAATTTTATGGCTCAAATGTTACTACTATATTTCTTTATAAGATTTGTGTTCCCATATAATCATCCAACACCAATTCAATCAATCTGTATTGCGCTACCTATCCTCATAATAAGTATGTTAGTGACACATTGGTGGCTTAAACGTTATCGTCAAGGCCCTCTTGAAGCGTTGTGGCGTAAATGGACCTATAAAAATGTACCTAAGAAAGTAAAAAGTCGCTAAAGAAACTAATTCATAAAGTCCCTATTGTAAAAATGAAAAGTCGTCTGAGCATCTTATTCAAAATAAGACGCCCGGACGACTTTATTTATGACCAATGTTGTTCAACTTTACCAAATTTCCAAATGAGCGTAGAAATCAACCATGTTACTAAAAATAGAGCGACTAAAATATAGCCTAAATAATCAAATTGAAGTGCTTGAATAAAGTCCCAAAAACCACCCTTTAAATGAAATTTCTCAGCCGTAATTTGAAGTAATTCAATCATTCCGATGATAAGTGCAGCAATGACTGAAATAGCAGTTATTGTGATATTATAATAAATTTTGCGAATTGGATTGAAAAAAGCCCAATTGTAAGCTGATTTCATTACAATGCCATCTAATGTATCTAGCAAACTCATTCCTGAAGCAAATAAAATAGGTAAAGATAATATACCAATGAATGAAATTGCTTGTTGAGAAGCGCCTGATGATAATGCGAGTAATGCGATTTCACTTGCAGTATCAAAGCCTAAACCAAATAAGAAACCTAAAGGCAATACATGCCAACTACGACTTATAACTTTGAAATATGGACCTATGAAACGCGTTATGAAACCACGGGCTTCTAATAACGCATCAACTTCTTCTTCTTTAACATGTTGATGCCGCAGCTGAGAAAATAACTTAATGAGTGAAATAAGAATAATGAGATTTAAAACTCCAATAAGTACTAGAAAGAAACCAGATACAAGCGTTCCAATCGTTCCTCCAACTTCTTGAAAATAAGGCAATTCACTTTTAGCCCATTTTACTGAGATACCGAGTAATACCGCCATCAAAAAGACAACGGTAGAATGTCCGATTGAAAAATAGAAACCTACCCCTACAGGGTCGCGACGTTGTTGTAATAATTTACGCACAGTGTTGTCGATGGCAGCTATGTGATCTGCATCAAAGGCGTGACGTAAGCCAAGGGTATAAGCGAGTATACCCATACCAAATAAAATATGATGTTCTCTACCAGCAATCCATAAAAAGCTAAAACCAATAATGTGTAATACGATGACGATAGTGATGTAGGGAATCCAACTTAAATTTTGATGTTGTGTTTTACCCACTGAAAAACCTACTTTCCTTAGTTAGATGCAATTATTTTACTCCTATGTATTCAAAATTCCTATTTTGTGTAATGAAATGTGACAACACTTTTATGTGGAAGGGTGTTTTATAAACCTTTCAATGTGTAATAGGTTAATTAATAAGAGAATTAAGGGGGGAATAAAAATGACTGAAGAGAAAGGTTGCGTGAAGTGTGGTCATACGGAAATAGAAGAAGGAACACTGTCTGCTACAGGATCAGGTTTATCGAAAATGTTTGATGTTCAGCACAATAACTTTAAAACAATCACATGTACGAATTGTGGTTATACCGAGTTTTACAAAGAAAGTGCGAACCGTGCAAGTGACTTTATAGACTTATTCTTTGGGGGATAATCATTTTTTTGAATCCAAATCTCATGCGTTATTAATTAAAATTCATTTTTTACCAAATATCTTTAAACAGATTTGTATCATTCATAGTAAAGAATTAGTAAACTAAATAAGCATACTATAAAATGAGCTGAAATAACGCTCATTTTTTATTTTACATAAAGTGAGGGGGCTTCTAATGACATCTGAGTATAAAAAGGGAATATTTTTTGCGTTAGGTGCTTACGTTTTATGGGGGATACTCCCTATTTATTGGGAACTTATAGATCATATTGGTGCATTTGAAATTCTTGCTTTTAGAATTATTTTCTCAATGATATTTATGATTCTTCTGCTTGTAGTAGGGCGCAAACAACGAGAGGCGTTCCTTAGAGATGTGAATCAATTATTTACACATCCTGTACAACTTGTAGCAATTATTGTAGCGGGATATGTAATCACGATAAATTGGGGAACTTTTATTTGGGCAGTAACAAATGGGCATGTACTTCAATCAAGTTTAGGTTATTATATTAATCCACTTGTCAGTATCGTGCTAGCGCTCATTTTCTTAAAAGAGAGATTTAACAAATTTGAATGGTTAGCCATCATCTTTGCATTAATCGGTGTACTCTATATGACTATTAAAATAGGGGAATTTCCATTCGTATCTATCATGCTCGCCTTATCATTTGGTGTATATGGACTCCTTAAAAAGATTGTACATATCGATGCGATTAGCAGTATAGCGATAGAATGTATTGTCACTGCGCCAGCGGGAATAATTTATGTTATCTACTTATGGCAACAACATCACATGACGTTTGGATTTAATATGTCGTCATTTTGGCTTGTCTTCTCAGGGGCAGTAACAGCAATCCCATTAATATTGTTCTCAGCAGGAGCGAAACGTATACCATTATCACTTACAGGTTTTATTCAGTATGTAGGACCAACAATTATGTTTATTCTCGGCATTTTCGTCTTTAAAGAAAAGTTTGATGTCCATCAATTAATTACATTTATATTTATATGGATTGGAATTATTCTATATAGTATTTCGCAATATATGAATATTAAGAGAAATCCAATTGCGAAATAAACGCTTCGTTAGAAAGTATATTAAATAAGAAAAGAATCGCTCATTTGAGCGATTCTTTTTTATCATTTTCAAAAATTACATCATTCCAATTAATTTCATCCATAATGAACCTAATCCAATCCAAATAATAAAGTAAACGATACCGAGTACAAGGTTCATAAGCCACCAACGTTTCTGTGATACATAGCCAGAAGCATAAAGAATTGGTGCTGGACCACTACTATAGTGCGTAGTTGAGGCAAGTAAATTACCGAAGAAACCTAACATCAATGCACTGAATAACGGTGGCGCACCAGCTGCTACTGCAACGCCAAGTAACGCGGCATACATGGCACTGACGTGTGCAGTTGCACTCGCAAATAAATAGTGTGAGTAGAAGAAAAATAGAATGAGTAAAACTAACACGATTGGCCAACTAAAGCCACCTAAACTATGTGCGATGAGTTTACTTAACCAAGGAATAAATCCTAATTTATTTAATTGATCTGCCATTAATACGAGTACCGAGAACCAAACAAGTGTATTCCAGGCACCTGTTTCATTTAATATATCTTTCCAATTTAATACGCCTGTAAGTAAGAGAAGAGATAACGCGATAAAGGCTGTTAACGTCGCATCAATATTGATAAAGCTACCAGTTATCCAAAGTATTAACGCTACGATAAAAATCCCAATCATAAATTTCTCAGCTAATGAAATTTTGCCCATTTCTTCTAATTGTTCAGTAGCCCACTTTTTAGCGTTAGGTGTTTCTTTAACAGTTGGAGGGTACATTTTATAAATAATGAATGGGACAACTATTAGTGAAATAAGACCAGGAACGATAGCTGCAACAAACCAATTCATCCAAGTAATATGAACATGAGCGGTCTTTTCAGCTAAACTTTGAGCGATAGGGTTACCTGCCATTGCGGTTAAGAACATAGCTGCCGTAATAAGGTTACCTTGGAACTCTGTAAATATTAAAAATGCACCCATCTTTCTCTCAGTGCCGTCTTTAGGTGTTGAACCAAATGATTCTGAGAGAGATTTAATGATAGGGAACATTATTCCACCTGCACGAGCAGTGTTACTAGGTGTTGCTGGTGCTAAAATTAAATCTACACCTACAAGAGAATAAGCAAGACCTAGCGTCTTCTTACCAAATAACTTTACGAATTGAAGCGCGATACGTCGGCCGAGTCCTGTTTTAACAAACCCTCTTGAAATGAAAAAGGCCATAGCGATAAGCCAGATACTACTATTACCAAAACCTTCAACAGCTGATTTTGTATCCATGATGCCAACGAGTACCATAATCGTAAAGCCAATGATAGATACAGCACCGATTGTCATAGGTTGCGTGATACATGCGATAATTGTAGCCACAAAAATTGCAAACATATACCAAGCTTGGTCATTTAAAGCATCAGGTTTAAAAGGGGTGAGTGCCCAAATAATCAATCCTACAACAATTGGAAGTATGAATTTACGATATTTAACCGTATTCTCCATCGTCACTTTCCTTCTTTCTATCTCAAATTAAACTTTTTACATTTCAATCATAGTCTTCTGTAAATGAGATGTACAGACCTAAAAGAATATTAATGAGAAAGATTATCAATAGCGTGCATCTTAGCTTTGAAATAAATTTGCCATAGTTTTGAGTGAGTAATAAAGTTGTTCACCTTTAAGAGTTAATGCGTACTGAACTTTCTTAGGATTATCATTAGTTTCTATTCTACTTACAATATTTTCTGCTTGTAACTCTCTCAATTGATTCGTTAATATTTTCCTACTTATACCGGATATACTTCGATGTAATTCATTATAAAAACTTGGTGCTTCAAATAAATAATTGATGATGACACCGTTCCACTTTTTACCTAGGACGCTTAAAACATATTCTATAGGGCAACCATCACGTATGACCTTATTACAATTACCATAATTTAAAGTATTAAGACTCATTTTATCCCTCCAAGCAGTAGTTACAAAAAAGTGCCTTCTTGTTGACTAACCATCTAAGTTTTACGCTTAAAATGTACCAAAACTTATTGACGAGGTGAAGAAAATGAACTTAACCCAGATATCTGAGCACGTGTACAAACTTACAGTAAAAGCTGTAGTGGGAATACCTATTACGATTAATACCTGGTATGTAGTAAAAGATAACGAGGTTTACATTATTGATACAGGTATTGAGCAATACGCTGAATTACAAATTAAAGTTGCTCAATTACTAGGAGAACCTAAAGCTATCTACCTAACCCATGGTCATGTGGATCATATTGGAGCAGCAAAAACAATTAAAGATAAACTCAATGTTGAAGTTTATGCCCATTCTAATGAACTTAAATATATAAATAATGAAGAAGCGTATCCGAATAAAGACAAAATTGAAAGCACTAACATTAGTCATGAAGTCAAAGCGCTTGATAGTAAACAATTTGATGAGTTACCACTTAAATATATATTTACTCCAGGTCATGCTCCTGGACATGTAGTTTTTTATCATGAAGAGGATGAAGTTTTAATTTGTGGAGATTTATTTATATCAGAGGAAGACGCTTTACATCCCCCAATTAAGAAATTTACTTATAATTTAAATGAAAATATTGAAAGTGGCTATATCATTAACGACTTAAAACCTAAAATAATTACAACATCACATGGTCGTGATATGAATTACTCCAAAAGTGCTTATGAAATTTATCGTTTTAAATATGAGGAGTCTTTAAAATGAAAATAAAAATACTTCAATTTGAAATTAAAGAGGCTGATTTTGAAGCAAATAAAGATACGATAGAATCTTTGATAAGTGAAAATTATAAAAATACAGATATTATCGTTATACCAGAAATGTGGAATTTGGGGTATGCGCTCACTCAATTAAATCAGTTAACAGATGAAGCAATGGCAAAGTGTTATGATTTTATAAGTCGTTTAGCAAAACAATTTAATACTAATATAGTGGCTGGTTCTATAGCTAATAAAACTGAAAAAGGGATTTATAATACGGCTTTCTCAGTAGCAAGGAATGGTGCCTTATTAAATAAAAACGATAAAGTTCATTTGGTGCCAATGTTAGATGAACCTCAATATTTAACTGCTGGAAAAGATAATCCTAACTGCTTTGAAGTTGAAGGTATGCCAGTTTCTCAATTAATTTGCTATGACTTAAGATTTCCTGAAGTGGCAAGACACTCAATTATGGAGGGATCTAAAGTTATATTTGTTGTGGCACAATGGACTACCAAAAATTTAGAACACTGGAGAGTATTATTGCGAGCCAGAGCTGTCGAAAATCATTGTTTTATTGTAGCCTGTAATAGTGTCGGTAGGGTGAATCACCCTAACCACATGACTAACACCTACGCAGGTCACTCAATGATTGTACATCCTAGCGGTGAGGTTTTAATTGAAGCGAATGATGGTCCTCAAGTTATAGAATGTGAAATCAATATTGAAGAGGTAGACGTTCAGAGAGGAAACATACCTACCTTAGATATTTACAATTAATAGAAGAGCATAATTAAACTAAAAAATGGGAGATACGATAGCTAAAAATAACGCTACGCATCTCCCAAGTTCTTATTATGACTCTATTAAAAACTCATCCACGATTAAATTATATTTGTTTGTCTAAGTGAACAATGTGAGTAATATTAGTTCTATTTTATAATTCTTATAAAGCTTAATATTTTGAAAGATCTAGTGAACCAACGACTTCTTCATCACGTAAATCATTATCTTGCATTGTTACTTTACCATTAGATTTGTAGACTTTAATGATTTGTAAACCGCCAACACCATTAGTATGTATTGCTGGTATTTTGTAATAGTTACCTTTGTCGATGATTTTGCCAACTACACTAATGCTACCTGGTCTGCCATGAGTTCCTTTAATTGCTTCTTTTACAGCATCATTGACAAGTACTGAATGAGTATCGGCCTTTTTTAAGTTAATGTGACCTGCATTTTCAGTTTTATGAGTATCGTTATCTTCAAATGTTACTTTACCACTAGATTTATAAACTTTAATAATTTTTAAACCACCAGCTCCAGCAGATTCATAAGCCGGAATTTCGTAATAACTACCTTTATCAGTTATAGCTCCAGTTGTTTCAAGTCTGTCATTTACATAATCAAAATGTTGAGAAACTTGAGTACGAGCTAAGTCAATAATGTCATTAGAGTTTTGTGCACTTGCATGAGCTGAATTTGGACTTGCTACTAAGATTGATCCTGTGATAGCTAATGCTGAAATTGTAGTTAAAGCTTTCTTTTTCATAAAATAACGCCCTCCTGAAATTTTTAATCATTTTGCATTATTAACGTAACATAAATGTAATAATATATGTGTTGAATTTACAAAATATTTACATTTATTATAGATTTATTTAATATTCTATATTTTTTAAATAAAGAAAATTTTAAAAATTAATTGAGTAAAGTTAAATCTAAAACAAAAAAAGCACCTAAAAAGTTAAATTGAAATCTAACTTTTTAGGTGTGTCTTACTTGAGAGAAATATTTTAATTATATTATTGTTCAGCTTTTAAAACTCGAGTCATTTCTTCAATTTTACCTGCATGTAATGGGATGTGTAATGCATTAAGCACTAAAAGTTCTTCTAATGTTTTACAACCTGCGATAGGCTGGTCAATTTCTTTTTTGAGCTCTTTATCAGTTAAATGTGTAGCTCTTTCAGGTAACGTTTTAATGTCATTTAAAATGCTTTCGATTGAAGGAACTTCATCATTTCCCCAATCTGATGGCTTAGTTCCAGTTCCGAACAATTTACTATATTCATCAACATCAACAACTTCTTGATTACCCATTGCAAGTGCTTCTTCAAACACAGTAAGTACGTGACCATATTGCCAATGTAGTGTATTTGGGAAGACACTGTCATCTTTATCTAATACTTTCATAACATCCCACTTATCATAAACATCTCTAATATAACTTACACCAAAGTCTATAACGTCATAAACAGTTTTAGTCATTTTATACACCCTTTCAAGTGGTTTCTAAAAAATTGCTTGCAACATGTGTCTACCCGCTTTTAAAAATGACTACGCATATAATGACGAAGCTATTTGAATTCATATGTAGACTTTGTTTATTATAAAAGTAAACAAAAGGAATATAGGTGAAATGATGTATAAATACTTTAAGAGAAATCGTTTCTCAACGAAAAGTTCTGATATTAAAGATGATTCTGGAAAAATAGTCGGTACCATTCAGAAAAAATTTAATAATATTTTTCAACGGGTGGTTAGTTTTTTTACATTAGGTTTTAAATTTAATCGATTCGTAATTTATGATCATAATGGTGATGTAAAAGCGAGTGTCAAAGTAAAAACGATAATGGCGCAAAAGCGTTTTGATGTTACATATGTTTCAAATAACGGGGAATCACAAGTTTTATTTGATAAGCAAAGTAATGGTCGTGGAGAAACTTATGGAATATTGAAATTTGATGGTAGAATCCTCAATATTCATTCAGACGAGAATAAATATACAGTGATAAAAGATTCTAAACAAGATAAAGAAATCGCAAGTTGGAAACAAAATGGTGACTATGCATATGTTGAGGGGAAGAGTGAGTTATATGAAAAGAATCATTTATTATTTATATTGATTTTGCATTCTTTCGCGAATGTTCATGTATCGCACAGTATTCTGAATCCATTTAATCCAGATACTACTGGCTCCCCAATTATATAAAATGTGTAAAAATTAGTACCTGGTGTTAAAAGTTTCGATATGATACGCTCTAATTATTCACGAAGATAAATAGGGGAGTTATATATGAATTCATTAGCAAGAGTTACTGCTCAAGGTGCATATGTACCTAATAAAGTTTTAGATAATTATGAGCTTGAAAGAATGGTTGAGACCAATGATGAATGGATAGTCCAAAGAACCGGTATTAGAGAAAGACGAATCGCAGATGAACAAGAGCAAACAAGTGACTTAGCCTATTATGCGGTTAAAGATTTGGAAAATAAGTACAACGTTGATATCACTGATGTGGACTTTATCATAGTTGCTACCCTTACTCCTGATTTTAAAACACCAAGTGTTGCGTCTTATATTCAATATAAATTAGGTATTGAACATGCCGGCGCTATAGATCTCAATGCGGCTTGTGCAGGTTTTACATATGGATTACAATTAGCTAATTCATTAATTAGTTCAGGTATGCATCATAAAATTTTAGTTATAGGCGCTGAAACGCTTTCTAAAATTACAGATTATACTGATCGTTCAACTTGTATCTTGTTTGGAGATGGTGCAGGTGCATTTCTAGTAGAAAGTAACAAAGACCAATCAAGTTTTATTGGACAAACCAATGGATCTAATGGTGGTAAGGGTAAAAATCTCTATGCTACGCACACTGCTAATCAATTCGACAATGAAACATTAAATGACCATGGTCTTATTGTTCAAAACGGTCGAGAGGTTTATAAATGGGCAGTAACTACAGTACCTAGAGAAGTCAATCGACTTTTAGATAAAGTGAAGATAGATATCAATCATATCGATTGGTTTGTACCTCATAGTGCAAATCAGAGAATGTTAGAATCAATTGCTCATAAACTTCATTTACCTAAAGAAAAATTATTAACAAGTATTCAATATTTTGGAAACACATCTTCAGCATCAATTCCTTTAGCTATAGACTCAGCCATGAAAGAACAAAAAATTAAAAATGGAGATAAGCTCTTATTATTTGGTTTTGGTGGGGGCTTAGCCTATTCAGGCTTGGTTGTAGAATGGAACGTACCTACCACTTAAAGATAATCTAAAATGTAAATAGCGATGAAGGCCATCATAAAAATAGGCATTCATCGCTTATTTTAATATCATAAATACAATTAGTGCGTCTCACCCATAGCAACTTTAATATCTTCTTCTCGTGATATCGCCTTGATAGCAGAGGTTAATCCTTTCGTGATTGTATCGATAGACATTGATGGTTTCTCAGGTTTATCAGTAACTTGTTCTGGAATGTAAGGTACATGAATAAAACCAAACAATAAGTCTGGATAAGACGTATCTGCTAAATAACCTAGTTGATATAATATATGATTACATACAAATGTTCCCGCAGTATTTGATAATCTGGCAGGTACTCCTGCTCTTTTAATAGCTTCTACCATTTTTTTAACAGGTAAAGTTGAGAAATAAGCCGGCGCGCCGTCTTCTTTTATTACTTTATCAATAGGTTGGTTACCTTTATTATCTGGAATACGAGCATCATCAATATTTAACCCTACGCGCTCAGGTGTGATTTCGAAACGACCTCCAGCTTGACCAATTGCTAGAACAACGTCATAGGTGTCTTCTTTCAACGCCTTACAGATTACGTTTTTAGATTCATGAAAGACGGTGGGAATTTCTAATTTAGTGATGACATGTTCGCCGATGTGCGTATCAAGACGATGTACGGCTTCTAAAGCAGGATTTGTGGATTCGCCATCAAATGCATCAAACGCAGTTACTAATATTTTCAAACTCAACGCCTCACTCTCAAATTCAATCATTTAGTTCCATTTTAAAATGATTTTTCACATAAAAACAACTCCGCTACACCTATGTAAGGATAGCGAAGTTGGCATATAAACACTTCAATGATGACTTAAGCGTGGGCATGCTCAGGAACGTCTTTAAAGTTCTCTAGGCGACGATTCCATTCTTCATTACTGATATCATGTTTTGCAACATAACGATTACGTTCGTGTTTCGCACAGTCGTATGAGCATGCGCCTAAGTATTTTTCTTCATTTTCTTCAGATACAAGGATTTGTTTGTTACATTCTGGGTTAGCACAATTAATGTAACGTTCACATGGTGTACCGTCGAAATGCTCTTTACCGATAACTGTTTTCTCAACTTGGTTAACATCTACACTTATACGTTCATCGAAAACGTACATTTTACCATCCCAGTATTCACCCTTAGTTTCAGGGTCTTTACCGTAAGTCGCAATGCCGCCATGTAGTTGGCCTACATTTTCGAAGCCTTCTTTAACTAACCAGCCAGAGAATTTCTCACAACGGATACCACCAGTACAATATGTCACGATATTTTTACCATCTAATTGATCTTTATTGTTGCGAATCCAATCTGGTAAATCACGGAAACGTGTAATATCAGGACGAATTGCACCACGGAAGTGTCCTAAATCGAATTCGTAGTCGTTACGTGCATCTAAAATAACAGTATCTTCATCTTCTAAAGCTTCTTTAAATTCTTTAGGTGAATAATATTTACCTGTAGTTACGCGTGGGTCTACATCATCTTCTAAACCTAAAGCAACGATTTCTGTTCTTGGTCGAACGTGCATTTTCTTGAATGCATGACCTTCAGCTTCATCAATTTTGAATGTTAAATCAGCGAAACGTTCATCCGCATGCATATGTTCGATATATTTATCTGTGTCTTCTTTTGTACCAGATAAAGTACCATTAATGCCTTCAGTAGAAACTAAAATTCTACCTTTTAAATTATTTTCTTTACAGAATTCTAAGTGCTCTGACGCAAATGTTTCTGGGTCATCAATTGTTACGTATTTATAGTATAAAAGTACTCTATAATCCATTCTTACATTCTCCTCTTTTATTTCTTCTCTATATATGGGGCGATGATTTATAAATATTATTTTGTAGACAAACTAACATGACATAAACAAACTGTTAGAAAATCCTTCTCAATCGAGAAGTCGAAATGCATAAAACGTTGATGAGTGGTAAAAGGGCTTGTCTAAAGTCTGATATTAATACTGTTTACATTTTTTCCATTATAATATTGTACCAAAATGATAAATAGTTTCAATATGCTAGCTTATAAATCATTATTAAAGTTGATATTTTTTGAAAATGCAATCAAATATCGCAGCATTTTTTAAGAAAATAAAATATAAAAATAACCGTTATAATACCGCTCTAATGACAATTAAGTTGAGTTCTTATAAAATGGTATCAAAGTTTAAATGAGAGAAAGAGGGGATTAGACGATGGCTATTCAAGATTTACCAACTTTAAAATATACAGGGAAATCGGCAAGTGTTGCACCAATAGTGTCTGAAAATGAGTTGCAAACAGTGACTGCAGAACCTTGGGTTAAAATTTCTGATAGAGGATTACAATTAGAAGGCTTAAATTTCAATCGCGAAGGCAATTTATTCTTATTAGATGTCTTTGAAGGTAATATATTTAAAGTGAATACATCTACCAAAGAAGTGACTCGACCATTCGTGTCTGAAAAAGTGAATCCAGCAGCTATTAAAGTTCATAAAGATGGACGTTTATTTATATGTTATTTAGGCGACTTTAAGACGACAGGTGGTATTTTCTCAACTACTGAAGAAGGCGAACAATTTGAAGAAATTGTTTCTGAATTAAGCACAGAATACTGTATTGACGATATGGTATTTGATAGTAAGGGTGGTTTCTACTTCACTGATTTCAGAGGATACTCAACAAATCCTCTAGGCGGTGTTTATTATGTATCACCAGACTTCAAGACAATTACACCAGTGATACAGAATATCTCAGTTGCAAACGGTGTCGCATTAAGTACTGATGAACGCGTATTGTGGGTAACTGAAACAACTACAAATCGTCTTCATCGTATTGAATTAGAAGAAGATGGAGTGACTATTGCACCGTTTGGCGCAACGATTCCATATTACTTTACAGGTCATGAAGGTCCAGATTCATGTTGTATCGATAGCGATGATAACCTTTATGTAGCAATGTATGGTCAAGGTCGTGTCTTAGTCTTTAATAAAAAGGGTTACCCAATTGGTCAAATCCTAATGCCAGGCCGTGATGAAGGTAAAATGCTACGTTCAACGCATCCACAATTTATTCCAGGTACAAATCAATTGTTAATTTGTACAAATGATATTGAGAATAACTCTGAAGGCGGTTCAATGATTTATACGGTCAATGGATTTGCTAAAGGTCATCAAAGTTACCAATTTCAATAGATGCAAATTTTTTAAGAACAAGTTAATTATTAGAGATATAAATAAGAAGTCGGGTTATACCCCTTCAATAAACAACCCCTCACTATAAGCGATGATAGTGAGGGGTTTAACTCATTTATAATTGTGTTTTACTATTTAAGAGATAAAATGATGGATATGTTTATTTTATTAATCTTCTAAACTAAATTCAGCTGATGCTTCAAATTTTACTTCTTTACCTAACATTACGCCACCAGTTTCTAATGCTTGGTTGAAGCTCATGCCATATTTTTCACGGTCAATTGTACCTGTAACAATAAATCCTGTTACTTGTGAACCGTTCATTGGATTTTTACTAATACCATTAAATTCAACATCGAAAGTTTCTTCGTGTGTTTCACCTTTAATAGTTAAATCGCCCGTTACTTTGTTCTCTGAAATTTCTTTTGTTTCAAATGTCCATTTGTCGTTTTCATCTGTTGCGAAGAAGTCACCAGATTTCAAGTGATTATCTCTATCTTCATTTTGCGTGTCGACTGAGCTTGGAATGATAGTTGCAGTTGCTTTAAGTGAACTTAAGTCGTTAATATCTCCATCTAATTGAACATCATATTGGGAGAAAGTACCTTTCACTTTAGATACCATTAAATGTTTGATTTGGAATTGAATATCACTATGTGCTTGATCAAATGTGAATTGAGTCATGATTACATTACCCCTTTTTCATAAGTTTTTAAGTATAATAATTATACCTGATATAATTATTATAACATCGTTTGCTCAAGTTGCAATCAATAAGTTCTCAATATACTCATTTTTGAAAAATAACTTCTATTAAACATTTACCCATTTTGAGCCATTGTTAGCTGTTATTTTTATAAAAAGAGATGTGTAAAACTTTATTATCTAGGGAATAATCGTTGTGATAAACAATTTCTAAAGAGGTGAAGAAATATGAAAGATATCTCAAGAGGTATCAATCATATTGGTTTAACTGTACCGGATATAGAGGAAGCCACTGAATTCTTCAAAAAGGGTTTAGACGGAAAGATTGCCTATGATAGTCAAAGAAAAGATGAGAAACCACGTGGTGGTAAAGATGTAGAAAAAATATTGGGCATGAGTAAAGGTGCTCAAATCGTACATAAACGGATGATGGTATTTGGGAATGGTCCAAATATTGAGATGTTTGAATTCCAAAATGCAAAGCAACGAAAACCTGAAGCACTTCAAGATATTGGTTATACACATTTATCGTTTTATGTAGATGACTTTGAAGTGGCTGTAGCTAAAGTAAGATCAGCCGGTGGAGAACTTATTTCTGAGCCTCATAGTAATACGAGATATGAAGACACCGAAGGGAATCAAACAGTATATGTTAAAACACCATGGGGAAGTCTCATTGAATTACAAACCGTTCCAAATGGATTTTATTATCCTCCAGATAATGAAGCGGAACTCTTTACGCCAAGTGAATAATATATATTAAGTTTAACTTTTTATTATGTGAAACTGAGATAGTTCATCTGTCTCAGTTTATTTTTATGAAAATAATTTTTTAGATAGTAAAAGAATGAGTGTGTATAACTAGTGATTATCAAACTATACATAAAAATCCCCTTCAAAGTGGCTCTCTTCGAAGGGGTAGGGGAAATAAGGTTAATTTAGTTTCAACTTTTTGTTACTTCTAACTTTTACAATATTTATTAAGGGTTTTGGGGTCAGGGGAGAGCCCCAAGTAAGGACTTTAATATTTTATATTTTACAGGGAAAGGGTTAATTATTTAGATTCATAATAATTTAATTCTAAATCTTTTGATGTTTGTTTACGAGTTTCTCTCATTAATTGAACATCATTTATAAGTGATTGACCATATGAAGGAATCATATTTTGTAATTTAGGTTTCCATTCATTTTCGTAGTCAGCGAAGTTTCGTTCTAGAACTTCTAACGCTACAGAAACTGAAGTTGATGCTCCTGGTGATTCTCCTAATAATGCAATAACTGAGTGATCTTCAGAGTTCACAACTTCTGTACCGAATTGAATGAATCCTTTACCGTGCTCAGGTGTATCTTTGATAACTTGAACACGTTTACCTGCAGTGTATAATTGCCAATCTTCGTCACGAGCTTCAGGGTAGAACGTGCGTAAGTGGTTCATACAACCTTCTTTTGTCATCAATACTTGGTCGATTGAATACTTGATTAAAGGTAAGTTTTTAACTGCAGATGCAAGTAGTGTTGTAATGTTGTATGGTTTTACAGATTTAAATAAATCTAAGTTAGAACCATTTTTTAAGAATTTAGGACCGATATTCGCAAACGGACCAAATAATAATGTTCTTTCACCATCAATATAACGCGTATCAAGATGAGGTACAGTCATTGGTGGTGTGCCTGGTGGTTCTTTACCATATACTTTAACGTCGTGTTCATTAATGACTTCAGGGTTAGTACAAATTAAGAACTGACCGCTAATAGGGAATCCACCAAGGTGCTTGCTTTCAGGGATACCAGTTTTTTGTAATAGTGGAATAGCGCCACCACCAGCACCTATAAAGACGTAATCCGCGAATACAGTTTCCTCTGAACCATTGTTACGGTTTCTTACTTTCACTTCCCAGATGCCGTCTTGACGTCGGTTGAAATCAATGACTTCATGATTATATTGAACATCAGCATTAGGATGTTGCTCAATATTTTTAGCCATTTTACGTGTTAACTCACCATAGTTAACATCGGTACCTTCGTCAATTTTGCTAGCTGCCATGATTTCATTGCCAGTACGACCTTTCATCATCAATGGCATCCATTTTCTCATTTCTTCGATATCTTCCGTATATTCGATGTTGTCAAACATAGGGAAGTTACGCATCGCTTCGTAACGGTCTTTTAAGAATTTAACGTTATTCTTACCTCTTACGAAACTAATGTGAGGAAGTGGATTAATAAATTCTCTAGGGTTATCAATGTTGCCACTTTTCACAAGGTGTCCCCAGAATTGCTTAGAAATCTCAAATTGTTCATTGATTTCTTTCGCTTTTTCTATATCAATTGAACCATCCGGTTGTTGAACTGTATAGTTCAGTTCGCATAACGCAGCATGTCCAGTACCGGCATTGTTTCTTTCGTTAGAACTTTCAATACCTGGACGATCTAAACGTTCATAGAGTTTGATGTTCCAATTAGGTTCTAATTCTTTAATCATAGAACCGAATGTCGTACTTAAGACACCAGCGCCAATAATAACTATGTTTTTTGACTCATTGTTAGCCATTTTTTGCTCACCTTTCTTAAAACAGAACTCGTGCAAAAATAATTAAATTATTGCGCTGAGTCTTATTATAATTGCTAACAATCTATAACAAAAATACATATTTTCAATAATACCTATTCCATTTTGTAATAATTTAGACATAATATGCTCATTGATTAGACACAAATTAGGAGTAGAACTTGAATTTAATCATATGTCCTACTCCTAATAAATGAGAAGATGGCTACCATAAGTTGGAGCCCCGTCAGCAAGAAGGGCTAGAATTGAAAGAAGCTTGATATAAGCACATTTTCAGTACAACCATCTACAGCTTATATATTAATAAATAAGACTGTGACAATCATTTATGCCCAGCCTCAAATTTTATTCATTAATGCATGAGAGAGTATGATTAATAACTCTTCTATTGGTTTACTACTTTCATCTAAAATATGGAAGCTCACTTGTCCTTCATTTTTAGCCCAATGAGATAGTTTTTCATTCTCATAATTCGTAATAGTACATGTTTCTGGGCTCGTCTTTTTAATAAAATAATCTTCATTATCATAAGTGAATTTAACCGGTTTGTTCACCAATGTGAACTCTTTCATCTCAATATGAGTACCTCTGTAATTACAATGAATCTCTCTAAAGTTTCTAAAATTTGGAATACATTTAGAAGTAAATATTACATTTTTCTCTAAATCCCTAACGACATAAGAGGTATATATTCCTGCTTGAGGAATAATAATGTCTAATCCTTTAATAAATGGGTTAGGGTACGATTTACGTATGTATAAATAGGGATTCCCATCGTCATACATCGTTTTCCATCTCGTATCAAAGTAATTGCTGAGTGTATAAGTAATCATCCTTCATCAACCTTCGATTTGTTAATTTTCATTATAAATATATTCCCTATTTTTAGGAAAATAAAAACTAAAATCATAAATTTTTTTAAATTAAATAGATCTAAATAAAATAAAACACTATACGAGATAGTTTAACGAGCGTGGCTATGTCGTCGCATAGAGTTTTAATGTGTAAATGAGTTAGCTAAAAATTTCTCATTAAGTCATACATTTGTAGGTGAGGGTGTGAGGCTTAGGTTTGTCTGAGGTAAGACATCCTGCATGCTAGCTCAACGTTGAATTTATGACTAGTTTGAAATAAAAGGTAGAAAAAAGGGTATATGCTAAAAAGTCAGTAATAAACAAATTGAGGTGGTGAGTATATGTTAGAAACCGATAGACTTTACTTATTAAAACCAGATATTGAGCATCTTGATGCGCTTTTCCAACTACATACGAATAATGAATCAACAAAATACACTCCTAAAGGTATACACGAGAACAAAGATATTACTAAAGGATTTATAAAAGGTTGGAGAAGACATTGGGAAGAAAATGACTTTGGATACTTTATGTTAATAGCCAAAGATACTGGAGAATTAGTAGGGATGAGTGGTTTTGAATATCGCACCATTAATTATCAATTATTCTTAAACTTATATTATAGACTTTTTCCAAAATATACAGGTGAAGGATTAGCTACTGAAGCAATCGAAATGATATCACGATGGATGAAACAATTTGATGCAGTAACACCAAAACTTATACGAACGAATCAAGTCAATGAATCTTCTATTAAGCTTGCCGAACGTTTAGGATATGAATTAAATGATACGTGGAATAATATTATAAATGATGGGGATCGTTGTTATTTTAAGCAACAGTTAAATGTTCCTTTGTAAATATTTACGTTATTGAGTGAGATAATTTTTATCTCGCTCTTTTTTTATGCGTATTCAAATCATTGTTTAGTCAGCCTGATACATAGATATATGTTTAAACTCATTATTCGTTTGAACTCTTAAAGTGAATATAAAGCGATAGTTTTTTATATTAACATTAAATCAAAATAAAATTAAGATATATTTAATAATATTGTACACCCCATTAATGTTATATTGATTATTGTATGATGATATTAATTTGAGGGATGAGATAATGAGAAAGACTTTATATTTATTTTTTGTTTCTATTGTGTTGATGGTATTCATTTTAGAGGGATGCTCAAAACAGAAAGATTCTCACACTGAAGATAGTGAAAATGAAAATATGTATGCAAGTCATCAATCAAAAATGACTAAAGATTGGCAAACATACGATGGTGAAATATACCATATCTTTTATCATCCACTTATTACTGACGCTAAAGTGGCATTTTCGGGGAGCCCACAAGAAGCCAAAGGTAATAACGACTGGATGATTACAGCTAACGAATTTAAAAAATCTCTAGAAGAGTTACATAAAAGAAATTATATTTTAATTGATCCACACGATGCTTATGATTTAAAAGCAAAAACGATAAATAAGAAGAAGTTAAAATTACCTAAAGGTAAAAAACCATTAATACTATCTATCGACGACATGAACTATTATGAGTACATGCGTGGAAAAGGGTATGCCGACAGATTAGTTTTAGATAAAAACAAACATGTTGTATCAGAAACGAAGCAAAAGAATGGCAAAGTAACACATTCTAAAGACGATGATATCGTTCCAATATTAAATGACTTTGTTAAAAAACACCCTGATTTTTCTTTAAATGGACAAAAAGGTGTAGTTGCATTAACAGGATATAATGGCGTTTTAGGATATCGTACAAATGAAACAGATAGTAAGCATTATAAGGAACGTAAAGCTAAAGCAACAGAAGTAGCTGATGCTATGAAAAGAGATGGTTGGACATTTGCCAGTCATTCATATGGACATATTAATTTTGAACAATCATCTTATGAAGGAATTGTTAAAGATACAAAACGTTGGGAGAAAGAAGTTACACCAATTATAGGTAAAACTGATTTATTTATTTTCCCCCATGGTGCACAAGATAGAGATACGCCAGCATATAACTATCTGATTAAAGAAGGTCACTTTAAATATTTGGCTGGAGTAGGACCTAATAACTTTACCGATGTTGAACCAGATAATGTATATCAAGATAGAGTTGCAGTAGATGGTTTGAACTTATACGATTTTAAAGATAAATTAAAGCCTTTTATGAATCCTGAGAAGGTTTATGATAAACAAGATCGCAGTTACTTTAAAGGGAATAAAGATTATCAACAAGAATAAATATTTGTTAACAAGATGAGTTATGCGAATTATTTACTTTCATAATTTCATTCAGATAATTACTCATAACAAGTAAACAGGCTAAGACATTAACGTTATGTCCTAGCCTGTTTTACATATGCGCGTGTATTCGGTATTTTTGAAAAGTTGAGTAAAACTTGATATAAGTATATGTAAAGTACATAAACTAACAAGAATATTAGAAAAATGAAATCAGGTGATACGATGTTTCGAAGAATACTATATATAACAGGCACGATAGGATTAACATCATTACTTTTAACTTCTCAAAGTTATGCAGTAGAAAAGCCCACACCTCTAGTCAATAAAGAGGAAAATGCTAATATTTCAACTCAATATGAACCTCAATCACTCACGCTCACTACAAAACAAGGTCAAATTTTATACAATTACAACGAAAATAAAAAAGTAGATCCTGCCTCTTTAACTAAAATGATGACAATGTATTTAACATTGGATGCAGTTAAATCAGGAAAAATACATATGAAAGATAAAATAAAAATCACATCTAAACAAGCGCAATTATCTCAAAAGTCTAACCTTTCTTCGGTACCGTTAAAAGCAGGACAAACATATACTGTTAAAGATATATTGAGCCAAACAGCTTTAGCTTCAAGTAATGCTGCTGCTTTAATTCTAGGCGAAAAGGTATCAGGTTCGACTTCTACTTTTACAGATAAAATGAATCAGCAGGCTAAAACATTTCACATGAAAGACACACACTTTACAAGTCCAGCTGGAGCAGATACTGAGTTGTTAGGATCTAGCGCACCTCAAAAGTATAAGAAACAAGGGAAGACTTCCAGTACGTCTAAAGATATGAATATCATGATGTATCACATGATCAAAGAGCACCCTGAAATACTTAAAACCACACAAAATAAATCAGATACACAAAAAGGACAATCATTTGAATCTACGAATTTATCTTTGAAAGGTCAGCCGAAATATTATAAAGGGACTGACGGACTCAAGACTGGTACGAGTGATTCCGGATATAGTTTAGCTTTAACCAATAAGCAACATGGTTTGAGATTAAATGAGACGATTTTAGATGTTACACCATATCCTAGTGAAACAGCTAAATTAAATCGTAATGAAATTGCGAATGATATGATGAAATATTATCGGAAGCAATATGAATATAAAAAGGTGTTATCTAAAGGTGAACATCAAATTGATGGCAAAAAATACACAGTAAAAAAAGACTTATATGACGTCGTACCTAAACATAAAAAATGGTATATTGCGATTAATGATAAAGGGAATGCTTACGTTCACTATCAACGACATTTTTTAGATGGCGCTTCTTATCCATCGGTAAAAGCTGAAAAGAAAAGTAGTGGCTTATTTGGATGGTTATCGCATTGAATAATGCGATAACTTTTTTATTGATTTATAAAGGGCTTTATCGTTGACTTATGGTTGCAAAAGTGTGGTGCATTCACTATAAGACACTCGATGAACGTTCAATATGATTACGCACAGTGTCCGCTTTGTAATGAAAACAGCACTACGTGTTTTTAATGCCTTTTAAACTTAATAAAAGTATAGCAAGTTAAAGAAACGAATTGAAAGAGGGCATGAACCTCGGGTTGTTCCTAAAAAAATTTGCTCAAAGCGAAACAAAAAAAGCCATACAAGGAAGACCTTGGATGGCTGAACATTAATGATTAAAACCTCTATTATAGTTTCTTCTGAAGATTCATAATCATTCTTGAGAAATAGATGAGGGATTGCAAAACTATCTTTATATAGATGTTTTTTCAATCCCTCTTTTTTATGAATATATTTTAGAACTTCTTTATATTTGTTTCTCTGATACCATTGATTATTTTAACTACCTCTATAGTTAACTCATCAACAGATCGTTCTTGACCTTCTTTAAGCCAAGCATAAATGATACGTAATATACCACCTGCTATAAATTCTTTATAAACTTCTAAATCAATAGTGAAACGTATACCGTGCCTAATGTCGAAATTAACTTGTCTCTCTACACCTTTATAAAGTTGCGTATAGACGATACGTGTCACTTCATCATAATACGAAATAGTAAAGATACTTTGAATCGTTTCTCGATTTTCAATTAAAAAATAAAGCGTATCTCTGACGATATTTTCAAAATATGATTTAGGCTGTTTGACTAATAAACTCTCTGAATGAGATTCATGCAAACTATTGGAAAAGTTGGCTAAGACTTGGTTTAATAAATCGTATTTATCACTATAGTGACGATAAAAAGTAGAGCGTCGTACCATAGCACGATCACACAAATCTTGAACTGTAATCTGACTAAAATTTTTAGTTTTAAGTAATTCTAAAAATGAATCCATTAGAGCACGTTGTGTCTTCTTAACACGTAAATCATTGCTATTCATTATTGTTCACCTCATTAATCGGACACTTCAAAATCTGTGTGACTTAAGCGACATTTTTTGTATTTTGGCTACTCAATAAAATTGAAGCCGATGTATAATTATTGATAGTTAAAGTCTCTGACTTATTAATTAACTAAAGTATAGTTATAGTTTACTACTATTATATGTGATAACAAAATATATAATTTAGTTATACAAATATTTATTCGTAATTAGAGAAGGGTTGTTAAAATATAAGAAGGAGATTTTAAATGATAAAGTCAGTATTCACTTGGCTTTTATGGGAAATCATTTAATCGAGAGGGAATCATGACGAACATAACTATTCATCATGATTTCCTCTTAATTTTCACCTTTAGTATGATAGTTGTGCACGCCATCAAGTAGGGTCACCATTTCTTTAGTTAACTCATTGATCGAGCGTTCTTGACCATCTTGAATCCAAGCATACATTGTTCTCAATATTCCCCCGGTTATAAATTCAGCTAGTATTTCTATATCAACATCGAACTCAACGCCGTGCTGTATCTCAAACTGTATTTGTGCTTTCATCCCTTCATATAATTGTTTGAATATAATATCGGTCACTTCATCATAAAGCGCTAATGTTAATACATTTTGAACAATAGACTTATGATTATATAGATATTGTAATGATTCGTGAATGACCTTTTCGAAATGAGCTCTAGGATTCTCAGGGTTTAATGTTGAGAAATGCTTCTCTCTTACTCTGAAAATTAATTTTCGTATTAATAACTTAAGCAAATCGTATTTATCATCAAAACGTCGGTAAAACGTTGAACGTCTTACGAGAGCTTTATCACACAAATCTTGCACTGTTATTTGATTGAACTCTTTTGTTCTTAAAGTTTCAAATAAAGCATCTAATAGAGCTTTTTCAGTTTTTTCTACACGCAAATCTTTACTCTTCATTATACACCTCTAAAAAAGAGACATTTTTGATTAAATGTCACATAAGTATCAGATAGCTTAATTTGGATATACATTGTTTGAATTTAAGTTGGTATAATAACTTTTGTAATAATAATTTAATTAACATGTTCAAAGCAATGGTATTACTATGTAAGCCATACTAACTCATTTAATTGGGCTTTGTGGGTTAGTATGTTTTGTGTGGTAATTAGAGTATACTTTTTTATTTTTCTCAAAATCACTTAAACAGCTTAATTGCTGTATCCCTAAATTTTTGTGTATTAATGTAGTCAAGTATCTCTAGTTATTGCGTGTGTAAAGCAAAATGCTGATCGTTATCGATTGGTATTTTGCTTTTTTCTGTGGATTTTTGAAAAATGTATTGGTTAAAGTTTTAATATTTATAAGTATTTAATAAATATATGTATAACTACTTTTAGAATAATATATCCAGTAGATTCAAACAAGGCGAATCGTACCTTTAACCACATATTTCACAGGTTTTTTTAAAACTAATATTTTACTCAAGTGCAGAAGGAATACATCATTATAAAAATGTTCACTTGATGAACGACAATATATTAGACAATAGTAAATTTGAAAAATTTAGATATAGAATAAAATATGAGCTCGACGTTGATTAGATGATAAATCATCGCCGAGCTTTTTTAGTTAAAGGATATATCTTTTTAAGTGTTTAGCGGTTACTGAATTTTTAATATTTAAAAGTCCCGCAGGCTGACCACTATACAATAGTTGTCCGCCTTTATCTCCAGCATAGGGGCCTATATCGATAAACCAGTCAGCTTGTGTCATCATCGTTAAATTATGTTCAATAAGAATAACCGTGTTATGATCGTCAATTAAATGATTGAAGCAATCAATCAGTACAGGTAAATCATCTTCATGAAGCCCCGTCGTTGGTTCATCAAAAATAAAAATATGATCATGTACATCTTCAGTTAAATAGCGACTTAGTTTAACGCGTTGAATTTCACCGCCTGACAATGTATCTAAAGATTGTCCTAATGTCATATATTGAAGTCCTGTATTAGCCAAAGCTTGAAGCGGACGAGTGATACTGTCTTGACCTTCAAATTGAGAGATGGCTTCACTTACAGTAAGGGCAAGTATATCTGCGATAGAATATCCCTCTACCTTCGCCTCTAATACTTCAGGGCGATATCTTGTGCCACCACACATTTCACACACTTGAGAAAAGTCTGGCATAAATGCGAGTTCGGTCTTAAGTACGCCTTTACCATTACATTCAGGGCAAGCGCCCTCAGAATTATAGCTAAACATACTTTTCTTCATACCAGTATGTTGACTAAAGAAACTTCTTACCTCATCGAAGATATCTAAGTATGTGAGTAAATTAGAGCGATTCGATGCGTGAGGCGGTTTCTGATCGATGAAGATAGCACGTTGCTCTTGTTCAAAGGCTGCTGAGATAAGGGAACTTTTACCTGAGCCAGCCACACCAGTAACTACGGTCATCGCATGTTTTGGTAATTGAGTTGAAATATGATTTAAATTGTTACGTGAAATATTCTCAATATTAAACATGTCATGAGTTGCTCTAGGATGGTCTTTAAGTTGATGTGTTCTGTTTAAAGCTTGACCTGTGCTCGTCTGAGATGTGAGAAGGTCTTGATAACTTCCTTCAAACATAATCTCTCCACCATCTTTGCCTGCATTCGGACCTATATCAATAATGTGGTCAGCCGTTTGAATAACATCAGGGTCGTGTTCAACAACGATCACCGTATTACCTTTTTGTTTAAGTGATTCAATCATGTCATTAATTCTCTGAATATCTTCTGGGTGAAGTCCTACACTCGGTTCATCGATGATGTAAACTAAATCACTTAATGGACTATTTAAATGACGAATAAGTTTTATCCGTTGAGATTCGCCACCAGAAAGCGTTGTCGTTTCACGAGATAACGTTAGGTAATTCAAACCTATATAGCTTAATGCTTGTAGTTGTTGTTTTAAAGGTTCGATAATCACTTTTGCTGTGTTTGAATCTATTTTTTCTAGAAAATGAACAGCCTCATCAATGGGTAAATCTGTAAATTCAGCAATGTTTAAGCCATTGATTTTACAACTCAACACTTTATCATTAAGCCTTTTACCATGACATGAAGGGCAATCATGCTTAGTAACGACTCGATCAATATCAGCTTTGAAGCGTTTCTTCTCAAAGTTATCATTTAGTAAGAAAGAGCGTCTGAAACGATGAATTAAACCTTCAAATTTAGCTGTTCTAGGCCAATTTGATGGCGGATTCTTCAACTTTGTAGGTTCAGTGTATAAAAAAGTGTCCAATTCTTCTTTTGTATAATCTTTTAACTTTTTATCATTATCAAATAGACCTGTATAAAGATATCTTTTACCTCGCCAACTATCAGGTCTAAACGACGGGAATTTAATGGCATCTTCATTGAGCGATTTATCAAAATCAAGTAACTCATTTAAATCAATGTCTTCAACATAACCTAATCCTGAACATGTTTCACACATACCTTTCGGATTATTAAATGAGAAAATATCAGAATAACCAACAAAAGGTTCTCCTATTCTTGACCATAATAATCTCACAGAAGCATAAATATCAGAAATAGTTCCTACCGTCGAACGTGAATTACCACCTAGGCGTTTCTGATTAATAATCATTGCAACGGGAAGGTGATTGATTTGATCGACGTCTGGTTTTTCATATTGTGTGAGTTGATGTTGAACATAACTTGAGTATGTTTCATTTAATAGACGTTCAGATTCAGCAGCAATGGTATTAAATACTAGTGAAGACTTACCTGAGCCTGACCGCCCTGTAAATACAATTAATTGATGTTTCGGTATATTAACATCGATATTTTTTAAATTATTTTGTCTAGCGCCTATGATTTCAATTTGTGACATGGAATTCACCTCATTACTTAATACATACCCCAGGTACACTAAAGTATTACTACTGTTCAAGTCTATCAATCGTGATATTAAGATTAAAATATTTCTTTAGAAAATGCTTATAATTGTGGGACGATACCTTATATTTTTCTTTAGAACTTTGTGAAGTTAACGTAAGACTTTGATGTGTCATTGTCGCACGTCCAAATGACTGTGGTTGTGTGATTAATAGCTGCTTAACAAAGATAGAGTTTGGATTACTCTCGTTATAAATGATTTTATCGCTGAAATCTTGAATTGATTGAGGCTCTAAGTAGGCGTGATATAGAGTAGTCCATTTATTATTTTTCAATTTTTGAACATGATAGCAGTCTTCTTTGTCAAAAATTGCGCGAAATTCTCCATTGATATCAGAAATACTCACTGGTTGAGACGGATGTGAAATCGGGATTGCATGTAGAGGTAAGTCACCAAACCCAACGTCTGTCACATAATAAGTATCATTTAAAATTGTGTATAAAGACATATGTGAGCCTTCTAAAGCAACACCGCCATCTGGAGTATGAACTGTTCCAGAAGCTCGATGGACAGCAAAACCTTTTTTCTCTAAGTACGTTCCGAACAAGTGGTTCATTTCATAACAGAACCCACCGCGATGTTGGTTTATAACTTTGTCCAATAAATCATTAATATTAACAGAGATCGGAACTTGATTTTGAACGTTAATATTTTCAAACGGAACAGTCATCATATAGCGTTCCATAAAATAATCTAGCGAGGCTTTATCAATATTGTTATAACGAGAAGAATCAATATTTAAATAGCTTTCAAACTGCGATAGTTCCATATTTCATCCTCCTACAATTTTTATTTTCACACTCATCTCTATTTTAAAAAAGACACCCGTTAATATGTAAGTTTATAGGTTTAATCGGCTTTATAATGCTTGATTTAATTGTGTATAATTATTGACAAAATTGCAATTATCTCGTAATATTTGTTTTAAATTAAATCGAAAAGAAAAGTGTTTTGATTCTTATATACTTTTTATATAAAGAGTGTGTGAGAAAAATTTTTCATAATAATTGGAAACGCTTTCTTAACGATGGAAAGGATGGTCATTATGGAAGCTATTAAAGCGATATTTAGCAAGATCTTTGAGTTATTACCACGTGCAATCGTAAATCTATTTATTTAGAACACGCTATTGTGGAGTTCATTTTTCAAAAATAAACAAATAGAGAGGTGCTTACTATGAAAACAAGACAAAACAAGTATAGTATTCGTAAATTTAGTGTGGGGGCATCATCCATCTTAATCGCAGCATTATTATTTATGGGTGGAGGCTCAGCACAAGCGGCCGAACAAAATCAGGAACAGGGAAATCCTGAGAAGGCAACAGCACAATCTATTGGGGATGAAAATGAAGATTCAAATGGGCAACAGGCGACAGAGGATGACACGTCTCAATCAGCTAAAGAAACTACGTCTGAACAGCCAAATGTTGAAAAAGATAATAGCGAAAATGCTAATGATAATCAAACAAGCTTACATAATGAAAATAATCAAAACACTGAACTACAAGATTCAGAAACTGAAGAACAAAATTCAGCACAAAATACAGAACAAACGAAGTCTACTGAAGAACAAGGTAAAGAGGAACAAACTTCTGAACAAGATGCAACTCAAGATTCAACTAAGTCTTCAGATGAACAAGTGGAATCTAGTGAGGATTCACAAGTAGATAATAGTAAAGAGGACGCAAAGCAAGAGGATGCTAACCAAGCGGACTCAAAATCTGAACAAACAGAAGAACAAACGGATGTTCAAACACAACCAACAGAAAAATCTGATGAAGATAAATCAACTCAATCTAAACCAGAAGTGAATCAAAATCAAGAAAGTGAAAAAGATTCATCTGAGACTCAAGATAATCTAAAACAAGACAATCCAAAAACTGAAGATAAAACAGAAGAAGTATCAGATTCACAAAAAGATTCACAAAAAGTCACTCAAAATAACCAAAAAGAAGACGACTTATCTTCAGATAAAGAGACAACTCAATCAGACAGAGCAGTAAAAAATCAAGCTAAAGATGAAACTGAAGCGTCTCAAACTGATAAAGATCAAGATCAATCTCAAACTGCAACAAAACCAAAAGCATCACAACAAGATAAAGAAAATGATGCAGAAGAACAGCAAAAAGTGTCAGCGCAAGACGAAGCAACTTCAGAAGAGACTCCAGCTGAAACAGATAACCACAAAACGCAAGCATTGAGTGTAAGTGACAAAGCAAATCCTAAATCTGAGAAAGATGAATCATCTAACAATGACAAAGATTCTAAAGATGGATTAGGTACGCTTAAGAGTAATGCTGTAGCTACTACAAATAAAAAGTCTAAGCAACAAACAACGAAACAACAGAAAGATCAAACAAATAAAGCGGCTAAACAAAGCCAATATAAAAATCATGACCCAATCATCTTAGTTCACGGTTTCAATGGTTTCACTGATGATATCAATCCTTCAGTGCTTGCACATTATTGGGGCGGCGATAAAATGAATATCCGTCAAGATTTAGAAGAGAATGGTTATAAATCTTATGAAGCAAGTATTAGTGCATTTGGTAGTAACTACGATCGCGCAGTTGAACTATATTACTATATTAAAGGTGGCCGTGTAGATTATGGTGCTGCACATGCTGCGAAATATGGTCACAAACGTTACGGTAAAACATATGAAGGTGTATACAAAGATTGGAAACCAGGCCAAAAAGTTCATCTTGTTGGACATAGTATGGGTGGTCAAACAATCCGTCAATTAGAAGAGTTACTAAGAAACGGAAATCCTGAAGAAGTCAAATATCAAAAAGAACATGGTGGCGAAATTTCTCCATTATATAAAGGTAATAATGACAATATGGTTTCTTCAATCACAACTTTAGGTACACCACATAATGGTACGCACGCATCAGATGAATTGGGTAATGAAGCGCTAGTACGTCAAGTTGTGTATGATTTAGGAAGAGCATTCGGTAATAAAAATTCTCGCGTAGACTTTGGATTATCACAATGGGGTCTTAAACAAAAACCAAACGAATCACGTATTGATTATGTGAAGAGAGTTCAAAAATCTAAATTATGGAAATCTAAAGATAATGGTTTCAATGATTTAACTCGTGATGGTGCGACTGACCTTAACCGTAAAACATCATTAAATCCTAATATTGTTTATAAAACATATACAGGTGAATCTACGCATAAAGGTCTATTTGGTAGACAAAAAGCAGATTTAAATCTTTTCTTCCCATTCACGGTAACTGCCAATGTTATTGGTAAAGCTAAAGAGAAAGAATGGAGAGAAAATGACGGTTTAGTATCAGTTATTTCTTCTCAACATCCATTCAATCAAAAATATGTTGAAGCTACAGACCAAAATCAAAAAGGTGTATGGCAAGTGACACCAACTAAACATGACTGGGATCATGTGGACTTTGTTGGACAAGATAGCTCAGATACAGTACGCTCAAGAGAGGAACTACAACAATTCTGGCATGGACTTGCAGATGATTTAGTTCAAAGTGAAAAACTGACATCAACTAAAAAAGCATAACGATGAAACATGAATTTTAAAAATTATTTAAAAAGGAGTGAATCCAATGACAGGTGATGTATTTCAATTAATCGGCTCATTTTTCAAAGTCTTAAAAACATTATTCTCATAATGAGATAACAGCTTTACATAAAGCCTCCCACAGAGATCCAGTTATTATATCTCTGTGGGAGGCTTTTTCAACATTAGTGTGATTTCCAACTAGGTTGATAGTTATTAAATTGTAACTTATACGGTTGTTTACCAATAACAAATCTAAAAATATAAAATTCTCTTAACATCATGCCAACACCAATACATATTCCGATAATCATTAACAAGGAAACCGCTAAGAAGACGACCGTGTTATCTTCAAAGATATTGGTATAAGCAAATAGTGAATCTAAGATAATTGGATGTAATAAATAGATGAAAAACGAAAATGCGCTTATCATTTGAACCGTGTTTAATAGCATCGTTTTAAAATGCGCACAAATGCCAATAAGCACAAAGAACATAATACTATTGTATAACGTAAGTGAATAAGTGAAGCTTGTTACATTCCAATAATCATCACCTGAAAGTGCTATAAATAATACATATGAACCTAAAGCTAACATAATCATGATAACGAGATATTTTTCTAAGAATGATAGGACACGTTGATAGTTATATCCTATGAAACCACCTAAAAAGAAATAGAAAATCCATCCTAATATCATCGTATTTTCACTTAAAGGATAGTAATGTTTTACAAATGTATGGAAAGCATCACTATGATTAAAGTAGTATAAAAATGTTTGTTGTACTACAAATGCTAATACTAATAATATCTTACTGTTAAACAGTTTATAATTAATTTTATAAATTAAGTAAGATAATATGAAGAATTGCATGATGATAATGATGAAATAACCGTACCATTGCCCTAATATTACATTTTCAAAAAATTGCTTTTTGAAAGAAGAAGCAGTCAATAATGATTCACTATAACTATAGAATAATCCCACTAATAAATATGGAATAAAGATATATTTGAACCGAGAAATCAAATATTGTACGCTTACAGATTTATAATTTAATGTTGTTAGCAACTGTGATAATACAATAAAACTTGGAGTTCCAAAGATAACTATATTCCGAATATAATATTGTAGAACAAGAGAACTCCCTGACAAATGTTCATGTTCTAGTGTGATTTGAGTTAATAAGTGTGTCACTATAATAATGATGCAAATAAAAGTACGTAAATATACTAATTCAAGTCTATTTTTATTCATGGAAACCGTCCCATTTCTTAATTAAAGTTTCGAATGCGTCGTTACTTACTAAAATACGTGGAATTTTATAATTATTATCATGAGGAGTGACTGCTTGCTCCTTCAATGTAAATCCGTATTTCATACCTGCATCTTTAGAAGCTTGAATTTTACTATTATTGATTAGACCGTAGGGGTAAGCAATGGCATGTTGTGTTTTACCAAACTTCGATTTCAGTTCATCTTCACTTACTTCAATGTCTTTAGTAGCAGACACATTAGACGCCTCTAGAAATTTAGATTTATTTCCTTTCTTAAGAGAATGTAAATCATTCGTGTGTGTTTCAAAGTCCCAAAGTCCTGAACGATACATTTTTGATAATTGAGGCTGCGTGATCATATCCAAATTATGAAAATTCTTCTCTCCAATGTGTCCTGTAATCACAAAGCCAGTTGCAGGAATTTTATATTTTTTTAGTACTGGATAAGCATTTTGATAAATTGTCTTATCCATATCATCGAAATTTATCCATACGCTACGTTTTGGAAACTTCCCTTTCTGTTTATACTTCAAAAACTCTTTCAAAGTAAGAAACTTTGCATCATGTTTCTTAAGCCACTTGATTTGTGATTCAAATTCTTTATCTGTCACACTATAATTTTTAATTTCCTTACTACTAGAGAAAATCGTAATAAAGTCATTTAACGGGTCATTTTTTCTCACTCTGTGATAGTTTAACGCTAAAGCGCTATTCTTTTTATACTTTAACTTCTTGTGGTCTTCATCGGCTTGTGCATAATGATGAAAACTAGGTGTTACATTCGTCATTACTAACATCACTACTAAGCTAATGAAGATGAATTTGAAAGGTTTCATACTTCACGACCTTTCTTAATTTTTTGGAAAATCAAACTAAATGTGAAGAATAGGAAAATGATAATTGAAAATAATCCCATTAATTCAAAGATCTTATAAATTTCAATATTCTCCACGTTAAGAGCGATACGTATTGTTATCACACTTTCCACTTGAGAATTGATTAGCGTTCCGATATATACAATCATAACGACTACGCAATAAATCCAAAATGCACAAGATATCGCAATGAATAAGCTCTCCCTAACTATATTCAACGACGATTTTACCGTTGGATATTTCCTCTGTCTGGGCTTGACCATGTAGCATAGCCACCTTTCTTTCTTTTTAATGCTTTAGGAAATGCGAAAATGACAACGGCGGCATTGATAATCCAATAGATTGTCGGATACCAACTCACAAATATTAAACCAGCGATATTTTTCTTTTCGTAGCGACTGTCTATAAACAAAGCAACTGTAAATTGAATAATATTGATAAAGGTCATCGTAAATGATGATAGGAAAAATATTGAAAAACTATACTTCAAATATGTGTAATCTAAGAAGTTTGCTGTCATTAATAGAAATGCTAAGTACAGCAAAATCATATAAACCCAAATAATTGAAACTATTTGTTCAAACATGAGGATATAGAGCGATAATTTTTTAGATTTCATTGTTGCCCAAAAATCTCTTAATAGAACTTCATGTCCACCTTGAGCCCATCGCAAACGTTGTTTCCATAGCCCCCCAACTGTTTCAGGTACTAACATCCAACACATGGCACGTGGTTCATAATTAATACGAAAATCTGCAAGATGCAGTTTCCACGAAACAGCAATATCCTCAGTAATCATATCAGTATCCCAGTAACCAACTTCTTTAAGTGCACTTTTTTTAAATAATGTAAACACTCCAGAAATAGTATTAATAGCACCAGCAAGTGATTGACTACGTTTGATACATCCAATTAAACTTGCGTATTCTATCGTCTGAATTTTCCCCAATATAGAACTTTTATTGCGTATACGTGGATTACCTGTAACAGCACCTAGTTTAGGATCTTGTTTAAAGTTATCCATCATATAATATGGCGCATCTTGATTTACGATTGTGTCTGCATCCAAACACATGACGTAATCATATGAAGAATGTTTGACGCCTTCGTTTAAAGCGTTAGCTTTTCCTCTATTTACCTGTAAATTAACAAATTTAAAGTCGTGATGTTGCTTCATCTCATAAATAATTTCAGCGGTATTATCTGAACTACCATCATTTATGATGATGATTTCTTTTTTTGGATAGTTGAGAGCCAACACATTTGAGAGTGTATCTCTAACAGTTTCGCTCTCGTTGTAACAGGCCAGCAAGAAAGAGATACCTTCAATCTGGTCCTTGTTTTTAGAGATTACTTTTTTCTTACTAAAAGGTAATTCTTTAGTGAAAAAGTAATAAAACGCCCCAACAATCCAGTAAATGGACATAAAAATGGGGTAAAAAAGTAAAAAGTTAAAAAATTGCAACTTATCTACCTACCTTTCGTTAGTTAGGCTGTATCGCATATACTAATCGAAAGTGTTTCAATTTGCAATAGAATGTTGTTATACTTGAACAGTAATATTTGTAATTTTAACTTAATTTTCCTGTAATATAACGAATTTAAATTAAATAAGGGGGAGATTTTAGAATTGAAGAATAAGATTATTGATAATGCAATAACCTTATTTTCTGAAAAGGGGTATTACGGTACTACACTTGATGATATCGCTAAAAGTGTAAACATCAAGAAAGCGAGTTTATACTATCATTATGACAACAAAGAAGAAATTTACCGTAAAAGCGTAGAAAACTGTTTTAATTACTTTAAAACTTTCATTCTTGAGAGCAACAACGATTCTAACTACTCTATAGATGGGCTTTACCAGTTTTTATTTGAATTTATATTTGATATTGATGAAAGGTATATCAGGTTATACGTCCAATTATCCAGTGCACCAGAAGAGTTATCTTCAGAGATCCATAATCATCTCTTAGGAGTTAATGAAGTGCTAGATAGTGAAATTATAAAATATTATGATCCCTCCAATATATCTATGGGTAAAGAAGATTTTCAAAATTTGATACTCCTTTTTTTAGAGAGTTGGTATCTGAGAGCGTCCTTTTCACAAAGATTCGGGGTTACTGAAGAAAATAAGAATTGCTATAAAGACCAAGTATATTCTTTATTAAATGTGTTTATAAAAAAATAATTTTGGTAACTAGTATGTAATAAATCTCTTATTTTTATAAGGAATTGCATTGCATATTTTTTTGAAACCAAAAAATAGTTGACAATATATATAAAAATTGAGACTCTAAAGTTATAGCTAATAAAATTCGAATTTTATACAATTACTTGGAGATTTGAATAATTCAAATTTAATAAGAGTTGTTCATAAGTGTGATTTTAGTATTTCAAAATTTGATCGTGAACCTAGTTATAGTTAAGTTAAAATTATAGAGGCTTAATTAAGATTGTTAAATTCATATATAATCGAAAACAGCCTATAACCATGAGTCATAGACATTTAGTTAATAAAATTTATAATATATTTGAGCATCTACAATCGTCATTGTAGGTGCTCTTTTTTTTAATTTTTAAAAATAAAAGTTAATTAAGCAATTTAATTACAAGTCAATGATGTAAAAATATGGTAAAAATTATGTAACATAAATGAAATAATTAAAAATCTGTGATAACGTAGAATATGTAAAATTCAAAATTTCTGAAAGGGGTTACAGTTTAATGAAGAAAGTCACTTTATTAAGTAGTGCAGTATTAGCAGGTACGATTGCTTTATCAGGCGTAACAGGAGTAGCAAATGCGAGCGAAAGTCATAGTCATTCAACTACACATAAGTCTCATTCAACTCAAACTCATCAAGGAAATCGCCCATATGGTGGTGTAGCACCTAAAGGAATGACAAACGCTCAATACGCAGAATTAGAGAAAAAAGTAGGAAATGCATCACAAATGTCTAAAAAAGCATTTGCGAAAAAAGTAGACCAAGAAACACAAAAAATTGCAGATAAATACAAAACAACGATTTATGCACCTCAAAAGACGTTCAAACCTCATACTCAACAAACTAAACAAGGGGACCGTCCATACGGTGGTGTAGCACCTAAAGGAATGACAAGCGCTCAATATGCAGAATTAGAGAAAAAAGTAGGAAATGCATCACAAATGTCTAAAAAAGCATTTGCGAAAAAAGTAGACCAAGAAACACAAAAAATTGCAGATAAATACAAAACAACGATTTATGCACCTCAAAAGACGTTCAAACCACATAAATAAATAATCACAAAAGTAAACAATGTGATTTAATTAAGTAAGCCATAGTGTATAACATTTAGATAAGGACCATGAAGATAATTTTCAAAATTATGTTTCTGACCCAATTCTAAAAACATGCTATGGCTTTTTATATAGTAGAAAACTAATATTAAAATATATACCATATAATAGAAGAAACACGTTCAATTTGGTTTTGCAAAATCAAATTGCAAACAAAAAAGGGCAGGTTCTTGTAATAAGAACTTGCCCTTTAATAAAGTAGCGGAGGGAGAAGGATTTGAACCAACGCGAGCTAAAAGCTCCTACCAATCACGAATGATTGGCCTCTTAAGCCAGACTTGAGTATCCCTCCAAAATCAGAACATTAACTATTATAAAACGCTCATATTCTTTTGTAAAGAGAAAATGTTATTTTCTTTAAATTTATGTAAATACCAATTTCATACACTCATTAATTCCATTGTTTAAATACCTTAACTAGACCAATAATTAAATAGTAAATAAGTTCTATAATAATATCCACAAACCACCAAAACCATTCAAATTTTCGTTTTTTCTTTTTCTCTGTGGGTGTTGAACTCATTATTATCCTCCTATTTTAATACTGAAACAAACATAACAGTTACAATGTGATTTTTCAAAAGTCGTCGTTAATATTTATTTCAATAGGGAAGATAAATAAGTAATTAGCACGTGTTGTCACAAAATCGACAAAAATTATGAATATGCATTTCAATTTATCTATATTAAAAAGTATTTTGATTAATCATTTTACAATTGGCTTAATACCACGTCATCTAAAATTGTCTTAATTTTATTATAATGAAAACAAAATGAAAGCTTATGATACTTGAGTTTAAACTCAAAAATTAATTTCTAAATACCTCTTCACAAGTACCATAATTTTTTATAGTATATCACTCATGTTGATTTTTTGAGAAAAAATAATAAGGGAGGAAGCAAAAATGAGAGAAAACAAAATGATGTTCTTCATATTCATGTTAGGAACTTTCACAGTAGGTATGGCAGAATATGTAGTGACCGGTTTGTTAACGCAAATTGCTGACGACATGAAAGTCTCTATTTCAAGCGCTGGCTTACTAATAAGTGTCTATGCAATTAGTGTAGCTGTGATTGGTCCATTCATGAGAATATTCACTTTAAAAGTGCATGGACATCGATTATTGCCTATTCTAGTGGCTATATTCATTGTCAGTAATTTAGTGGGTATGTTAGCTCCTAATTTTAATATACTGCTATTATCTAGATTGATGTCAGCAGCAATGCACGCGCCATTCTTTGGTGTATGTATGAGTGTAGCGGCTGCGGTTGCTCCTCCCGCTAAGAAACCACAAGCAATTGCCTTAGTTCAAGCTGGGTTAACTATCGCGGTAATGATTGGTGTGCCGTTTGGTTCATTTCTTGGTGGATTCGCAAATTGGAGAACAGTATTTGGTGTAATGATCCTATTAGCTATTATTACAATGTTAGGTATGATTAAATTTGTTCCAAAAGTATCATTAAGTGCAGAAGCCAATATTGCTAAAGAATTAAAAGTATTTAAAAATCCACATATCCTTATAGTTATTTCTATAATTGTATTTGGATATAGTGGCGTATTTACAACTTATACTTTTATGGAACCAATGATTAGAGATTTCTCACCTTATAAAGTGGTAGGCCTTACAGTGTGTCTATTTATGTTTGGTCTTGGTGGCGTTATCGGTAATTTAGTTACTGGAAGTATTCCAGAACATAAATTAACTAAAAATCTCTATCTTACGTTTTTATTATTATTCATCACAATTATTTTATTTGTTACTGTTGTGCATAACGCAGTTTTAGCGTTAATTGTATGTTTCATGTTTGGTTTTGGAACTTTTGGTACGACACCATTACTCAATAGTAAAATTATATTAAGTGCTCATGAAGCGCCACTACTTGCAAGTACATTAGCTGCATCAGTATTCAATGTAGCGAATTTCTTAGGCGCAATCATTGGTTCAATTCTATTATCTATAGGTTTACCATATATTCAAATTACATTTATTTCAGGTGGTATCATTATTCTAGGTATCATTCTTAACTTTCTTAATAATATTTATGAAAAGAAACACATTACATTCAATGATTAATTAAAAAATGCCTGTTCGCTATCCTTAGCGAGCAGGCATAATTGATTTAATATAAATAAACTCACATCATAAATCACTCTTTACTTATGATCTCTCCAAAATTTCGTATAATCTTTTTTCTCTTCCATATTTAGTTTAATCATGTCACCGATTAAATCATAATCAATCTCTTGGTTCCATTTGATTCTAAATAAATTTTCAGTTTGTGTGTAACCAGCGTTAGTTACACGTTGCTTAAATTGTTTCAAACAAGCTGCTTCAGGCATAATTGAGAAATGTTGTTTGGCTTTGCTGAAGGCAATTATAAACGTTTCGTTGTACGTGTACATTGGTTGATTCCATTTCACTACTGGTGTTAAATCTGAATATTGTGTTTCAATCCATTCAAATAAGTGTCTCAATTTTTCACGATGTTCTTCATTCTCGATCTCATTTATAAAAAGGTTAAATTCTGACATAACTTGCACCTCTCATTTTACTACTTTGAAATTTACGACTTTAGGTATATGACTCAAGTCGTTAGTTGATAAGTAATTGATTAATAGTTGTGCGCCTTCAATTTGGATGTCTTTAATGATTGGTTTATTTTCATACATATTATAATTACCACCACCAACAGCACGATAATTATTGACGCAAATAGTGTAGCTTTTATGTTCATTTAAAGGCTCCCCATTCACAAATAAATCACTCACTCGTTCTCCTAGAGCACGACCTACATGAATCGTATAATCAATTCCCGCAAAGATATCATAATTAAAATGTTGAGGTTTTGGCTCAAGGAAGTCTGCGCTCACACTTATTTCCTCATCATGCAAATCGAAATAAGCAGCTGACCGTTCAATAGCTAATTTAATATCACGACCTGTAAGTTCGATTACTTTAAATGTGTTAGGAAATGGATAGTTGTTGATGATATCACGCATAGTCACATCTTTATCGAAGCCTTTAGCAGAATCGAAAAGGGCAGTACAGGTAATATCAGCGCCACTACTTTCAAGTAAAATGTAGTTTAGTAAATTAATAAACGGATGAGGCTTAACTCTAGCATCAAAAGCATTCTCAACTCGCATTGAAGTAGGTAAAGTTGCAACTTTCTTATCTAGCCAATCTTCTAAATGAACTCTTAAATTTTGATCTTGTTGATTTATTTCAAAACTTGAACAATCCTCGACATCTAATAAGTGACAGCTCTCTATTTGAACGTCATTGTCATGTTCAATATTTAAGACGATTTTTCCAACTTTAGTTCCTCTTGTACTAGGCTGTATGACGGCAGTTTGATTGTAAATGGTAGCAATATCACGATGTTGATGACCAGTAATTAATACATCAATGTCATCACTGAATAAACGCAAAATTTCAGAGGCTTCATTTTCTCCAGTCAGAGCTTCAGTAGGCTCATCAGTTTCTAAATCACGTTCAAACCCACCATGATAACTTACGACTACCACATCACTTTGTTTTCGCAATTCAGGTAATTGTGAATATAGAGTTTCAACAGCACTTTGAAATGTCAAAGTTTCAATGTATTCAGGCTGTTCCCAATGTGGAATAAACTGCGTTGTTAAGCCGATCACACCTATAGTTAACCCCTGTCTTTTCATGTAAGTGATACCTTGTCCTGTAAACGGTTCTCCATTTTCAAAAATATTCGCACACAGTATAGGATAATCAAGTTGATGTATGGTTTGTTTAAGATACTTTAGACCGTAATTAAACTCATGATTTCCAATTGTACCGAAGTTAAAATTTAAACGATTATAAATATCGGTTAATGGACGACTAGTGGCTAATTCAGAAACTAAATAGTTACACAAAGGGGAACCTTGTAAAAAATCGCCGTTATCTATTTTTATACTGCCGTCATAGTGAGAGCAGTCTTGTTCAATGATATGATTAGCTTTTAATAATCCCATGGGTAATTCAACATCACGATGTGAGAAGTCAGTTGGAAAGATAAATCCATGCACATCACTTACAACGTAAAATGCTAATTGAGTCATCCACCTAGAACCTCCTTTGATAAAGAAAAGGTTGGGACTTTAAAAGTTTAAGCTTTGGGAAACTAATTTATGATGTCCCAAAGCGGGATTTTAGCAGTAAAACTTATGGTTCTGCTTCAATCCTAAAACTTTCGTCCCGACCTCTTTTTAAATATTATATCTATAGTGTTAATGAATGTCTGTAGTTGTAACTACTTTTTTACCTTGTTTGAGTCGAATATGAGCACCATTAATATCTTCAGAAACTTTAGCAGTAAGTGTTAATGTTGCTTCTCCATTACTATCCGTTTTAACAGTTTGATCTTTACTATAGCCTGGTTGACTAAATTGGGACCCATCTGATGAGAAGCTACCGATTTGTTTACCTCCATCTTTATAAATACCAACTGTTAAATTATTAATTGTACTATTTGCATCATAACCTTTAAGTTTTACTGTTACTTTAAATGGATGGTTGGGCTGAATGCCTTGAGGTAGGTTGAATTCAGCGTTACCAGTTTGGTCATGATGAGAGTTGCTATTGTCATTAGAGCTACTTTCATCATTATTATCAGAACCACTTTGCGAACTACCGTAACTACCAGGTTTAAAAGTTGAACGGTCATACCATTTATAGCCTTTTTCTGGCTGTGACCAAGGTTCATGTTGAGGTTCAGTGGAATTTTCAGGTTTTTCAAAGTTTAATAATGGGGTTTTATTATCAATTTTGACACCCGTATCCTTCATTGATTCGTGACTATCTGATTTTCCTAACCAAGTTGTGAGATTTTTTAAAAGTGTTCCATTATCCTGTTCTTTAAAGCCGTCATATGTTTTTTTCGATTTGCCATTATCTTCACGTTTATATTTAGGAGAACTGTCTTCTACAAGTGAAGTATCTCCAATAAATGCAGCCTTACCTTTACCAACTTTTGAAATAGCTATGTAAGGTCCTTCTTTAGTACCGCCACCACTATATATACCTTGGTCTACGGCGTGAGACCATTTTTGTTTATTAGATAAGTTTTCAGGCATATATACGATACCTTTAGCTTTATCAGGATCAGTAATAGCTAGAGTTGAACCAGAATGCATAGATACGGATTTCACATCTTTAGTAATTCCAAAGCTCTCTTTACTAGATACAATATTCTGAGTATTTAAATCGCCTAATGCATTGTATCTAAAGCGAACGCCGAATTGATTAGAAAGCCAATCTGAGCTTTTCACACCTTGCATTGCTTTAGAGTTTTTCTCTCCACTATTCATATCTTTTGTCATATCTTGGTAAGCACCACGACGATATCCATTCATAGATTCAGATGAATCGATTCGATTTAAATTTCTATCTGCATTGTAGTGGTCTGAAATAAATATGACACTACCCCCACGTTTTACAAAGTTAACAATAGCTTGTTGTTCTTTCTCTTTAAATGGATTATTAGCTTCCGGAATTACTAAAATATGAGCATTTTTAAGTGTTTCATTACTAATATTTGCTTCTCCATCTAATTCTTTAACGTTATATCCTTTGTTCTTCATAGAATCTGCATAATCTGAAAATGCACCGTCAATTACCCAGTCAGCGGCACCAGCTGTTTGTGCATGAGAGTTATCGAAAAGCACGGTTTGGTCAGATTGTCCCGAACTTGAAGATGTAGATTGTGTCGTTGCATGAGCTGATTGAATCGTAGTTACAGAAATGGCAGTAGCTAAAACAGTTGAACTTAACACTTTAAATAATTTCATCTCTTTATTTACTCCTCATTAAAAATGTATACCTTTCAAAATTATAGTATAAAAATTGGAGGGTAAGTAGAGACTTAACGATATTTTTACAAAGCCTTAGTAATTAATATAAAGTTTTTATAAATTTAATTAAAATTAAATACTCATTACTTATTAGATGTGCTAATCTATAAATATGGTTTCTAAAATATACATATTACACTAACTTATATTGTGAAGGGGACAGTTATGAGAATGAAGAATTTGAAGTTTTTAGTTGTACTTGTATTATCGGTAGTTATCTTTGCGGCAGCGTGTGGGAACTCTAGTTCATTAGATAACAATAAGAAAAGTTCAGATAGTGGATCAGATTCTGGTTCAAGTTCGGGAGATTATAAACCTAAAGAATTAACTGTACAGTTCGTACCATCTCAAAATGCAGACAAACTTGAAGCGAAAGCAAAGCCTTTAGAAAAGTTATTATCTGATAAATTAGGTATTCCTGTAAAAGTATCAGTATCAACGAATTACAACACAATTGTTGAGGCGATGAAGTCTAAAAAAGTAGATGTTGGTTTCTTACCACCAACTGCTTATACTTTAGCTCATGATCAAAAAGCAGCAGACCTATTACTTCAAGCACAACGTTACGGTGTTAATAAAGACGGTTCATCTAATAAAAAATTAGTGGATGATTACAAATCTGAAATCTTAGTTAAGAAAAACTCAGGAATTAAGAGCTTAAAAGATTTAAAAGGCAAGAAAATCGCACTACAAGATGTAACTTCTACAGCTGGGTACACATTCCCATTAGCTACACTTAAAAAAGAAACAGGTATCAACGCTACAAAAGATATGAAGATTGTAAATGTTAAAGGTCACGATCAAGCTGTTATTTCTTTATTAAATGGTGACGTTGATGCAGCTGCAGTATTCCAAGATGCACGTACTATAGTTAAAAAAGACCAACCAAATGTCTTTAAAGATACTAAGATTTTAAAACTAACTGAATCTATTCCTAACGATACAATTTCAGTACGTCCGGATATGGATAAAAAATTCCAAGAGAAACTTAAAAAAGCATTTAAAGACATCGCTAAATCTAAAAAAGGTCACAAAATCATTAGTGAAGTATATTCACACGAAGGATACACAGATACAAAGGATTCTAACTTCGATATCGTAAGAAAATATGAAAAAGAAGTTCAAGACATGAAGTAATCAACCATACGATAAATTGAATAGAGTCAAAAAATAGAAAAGCTAGGAGACTGAATGAAAGATGATGATATCAACTATTCAGCTTCTTAGCTTTTCTTTATAAAAGAAGGGTGTTTGTTATGAGTCAAATTGAATTCAAGGATGTTAATAAAGTATATCCTAACGGGCACGTGGGGTTAAAAAATATCAATTTAAACATTGAAAAGGGTGATTTTGCAGTTATTGTTGGTTTATCAGGTGCAGGGAAATCGACTTTGCTACGATCTGTCAATCGCCTACATGATATATCTTCAGGTGATATTACAATTGATGGACAATCCATTACGAAAGCGCGTGGCAAACAATTATTAGAAATGAGACGTAACATTGGAATGATTTTCCAACATTTCAATCTCGTAAAACGTTCAACCGTACTAAGAAACGTACTAAGTGGCAGAGTGGGATATCATCCAACTTGGAAAATGGTACTCGGTTTATTCCCTAAAGAAGATAAAATCAAAGCAATGAACGCCTTAGAGCGAGTGAACATTCTAGATAAGTACGATCAACGCTCAGATCAACTCTCAGGTGGACAGCAACAACGCATATCAATCGCGCGAGCATTGTGCCAAGAATCAGCAATCATTCTTGCGGATGAGCCTGTTGCATCGTTAGACCCCTTAACAACAAAACAAGTTATGGATGATTTAAAGAAAATTAATGAAGAATTAGGAATTACAATCTTAATCAATTTACACTTTGTAGATTTAGCAAAGGAATATGGATCTAGAATCATAGGTCTTAGAGCTGGAGAACTTGTCTATGATGGACCAGCAAGTGAAGCGGATGACGATGTATTCAATCATATTTATGGTCGGTCAATTAACGAAGATGAAAAGTTAGGGGTGGAGTAAAATGGCAACACCTACATCATCAACGAGTAAATATGATCAATATTTAAATAAAAAGATGTCAATTAAAACAAGCTTTACAATTATTCTTATAGCGGCTCTCATCATATGGAGCTTTATTTATACAGGTTTTAGTATTGGAGATTTAATGATAGGTATTCCACAAATTGGTGCATTCTTTGGACAGATGGTACCACCAGATTGGAGTTACTTAGATCAAATTACGAAACCAATGTTAGATACAATTCGTATGGCAATTGTAGGCACATTCTTAGGGAGTATTGTATCAATACCTGTAGCTCTTTTATGTGCAAGCAACATCGTTCAAACTAAATGGATTGCTATTCCAGCACGATTTATTCTCAATATTGTACGTACAATTCCAGACTTACTTTTAGCAGCAGTGTTTGTTGCGGTATTTGGTATTGGTCAAATTCCTGGTGTTTTAGCATTATTCATATTAACTATCTGTATCATCGGAAAGTTACTATATGAATCATTAGAAACAATTGAACCAGGACCTATGGAAGCTATGACGGCTGTAGGAGCAAATAAAGTTAAATGGATTGTCTTTGGTGTTGTTCCTCAAGCAATTTCTTCATTCATGTCATATGTTTTATTCGCTTTTGAAATTAATATTCGTGCATCGGCAGTTTTAGGACTTGTAGGTGCAGGGGGTATTGGATTATTTTACGATCAAACTCTAGGTTTATTCCAATACAAGAAAACGGCAATGATTATTTTATTTACTCTCCTCATCGTTGTCATTATTGATTTTGTAAGTTCGAAAGTGAGGGAAAAATTAGCATGAATGAACAAAAATACAAACTCAATTCAAAGAGATATCGTGAGAGAATTATAAAAAATTGGATTATTGCAGTTATTGTAGCAGCGATTATTATTTGGGCATTTGCAGGTATGCCAGCATTAGAATTAAAAAGTAAATCGATTGAAATATTGAAGTCCATATTCAAAGGCTTATTTCATCCAGATCTAGGCTACATATATATTCCTGCCGGTGAAGACTTACTTAGAGGACTATTAGAAACATTTGCAATTGCAGTAATAGGGACATTCATTGCCTCTATTATATGTATTCCATTTGCTTTCTTAGGTGCAAGAAATATGGTGAAGTTAAGACCAGTAACTGGCATAAGTAAATTTATCTTAAGTATTATTCGTGTATTTCCAGAAATTGTAATGGCACTTATCTTTATCAAAGCCGTAGGACCAGGTTCATTCTCTGGAGTACTTGCATTAGGTATTCACTCCGTTGGAATGTTAGGAAAACTTTTTGTTGAAGATATTGAAAGTTTAGATTTTAGTGCTGTTGAATCATTAAAAGCTAGTGGTGCTAATAAAACTAAAACATTAATATTTGCAGTAATACCACAAATATTACCTTCATTTATATCATTAATTCTTTATCGATTTGAACTAAATCTACGTTCTGCCTCTATTCTAGGTCTAATAGGTGCAGGAGGTATTGGTACGCCATTAATCTTTGCACTCCAAACACGTTCATGGGATCGTGTGGGTATCATCTTAATAGGATTAGTGATTATGGTTGCGATTGTCGACCTAATATCTGGTGCTATTCGTAAGCGTATTGTTTAGTCATTTTATCTGAAAATAAGTATGCCTACCGTCTAAAAAGTTATGAATCATAAAGATTTATAATAAGACGCCAGGTGTACTTATTTTTTAAAAGAAAAAGAGTTTTACGAGCGTAAGCACAAGAGTTGAGTGAGAATGACACGCATGTTAATATGCATGTGCATATAAAATTCGAGGAAGGAGCTTTTAATGATGAATGTACTAGTAATTGGTTCAAACGGTGCAGTGGGCAGAAAAGTTATTTCGCAATTAAAAGACACTGAACATTCCTCTGTAGCACTTGTACGTAAAGAGGAACAAGTAAGTGATTTAAAAGAACTAGGTGCAGATAAAGTCGTTGTCCATGATTTAGAGGAAGATTTTTCAAGTGCTTTTGAAGGCGTAGATAGTGTCATATTTACAGCAGGTTCAGGTGGTAGTACTGGTGCAGATAAAACTTTATTAGTAGATTTGTGGGGAGCTAAAAAAGCTGTAGACTATGCAACTAAACATCAAGTGAAGAAATTTGTTCATTTAAGTGCTACTGATAGTGTTGAACCTGATAAAGAAACTGATGTAATGAAACCATATGCTGTAGCTAAACATTTCTCAGATCTATATATTGAAAATTCAAATTTAAATTATACCATTGTCCATCCTGGTCCACTTCAAAATGAAGAAGGTACAGGTAAAATTGATGCTGAATTAGATATCACAAGAGATCCTAATAGCTATACAATTCCTCGCGAAGACGTAGCAACTGTATTAATCGAAACTCTTGATGCGTCAGCAGTTGAAGGTAAAGATATCTTCATTCAAACAGGTCAAACTGATATTAAGGATGCAATAAACAATATAAAATAAGTGATATATGCTACCCGTTCAAAGTTCACAAAACATTTTGAACGGGTTTTTAATTTAAGGTTATTAGACTTTTGTTTAATCATGCTAGTGGTTATTAAGTATTCGTGTTCTAACAACTCGTGATATAATTATAGAAAGCTATTTAATAAAAATAGAATTATAAAATGATTGAATATATAAAGTTTAACCTATCTTTAAATGTGAAAGTAGGTTTGAGATCAACGATAGATAAGAGACTGTAATGTTTATAGCGTATAAGTTATAGACTTAAGTTCCCAATTTACATTTCCAAGAACATCATAATAGAATTTACAACTAGAAGGTTTGGAGAACATTTAAATGAAACATTTTTTAAAAATACATAAACATACTCTAAGAGAAAATACATTGATAAGTCTTATTTTTATAATGAGTTTATATAATAAATGGTTGCTACTTTTAGCGATAATTTTATCGGTGCTCTTGTTAAAAAGAGGAATACTTGGAGTGATCCAACTTATTTACCTCTATACTACAAGAAATTTAATGATTTCATTTTTCGATACGAGTGATAGCGCGTATGATCTTACATATGCGATTTACATTCTCATTTATGTTATAGGAATATTTTTCTTAATTAGACATATCAAACGTTGGGTGAGAAGCTATCTGATATTTACCTTTGCTCTAGCTTCAATCACTTTGATGCTAATTTATATCATAATGTCTTTGATTACATCTAATGATCCTCTTTATTCAATAACTAAACTCATTAATTACTTTATTCCATTAATCATTATTGTTACTTTAGTTTATCTTATCAAAGAAGTAGATGAACTTATTAAATGGCTAGCGAATCAAGTTGTAACATTCATTCTTTTTACATTAATACTTTTAGTGATGTCATTAATAAAAGTTCTTTCTCAAGAACAATCATTTAAAGGGTTCTTCAATGACTCAAATACGTTTGCAGTCTTTCTTATATTAGGTTTATTAACTCTCATTATTTCATCTATGAAATATCATAAATTTAACTTCTTCGTCATGTTTGTTATGATGTCGGGAATTTTTGAACTTTATGTAACTCATTCTAAGTTGGCATGGTTTGTATTTATAGTATGTTTATTTCTTTCTTTATTGCTTTTAATTTTGAAAAGGCGTTATAAATATTTAACGATTCCCTTAATAATTTCAATAATCATATTAAGTATCTTTCAACCGTCAATTCATTATTTAATTAAAAGCTTTGTGTTAAATGGTAACTCAGTTAAGAGTGTTTTAATGCCAAAGGATAATCAAATTAAAAATATCGAGAATGTGCTAGAAACACATATGCTTATGGGGAATGGATTTGGTATGTCATTGCACGGTTTGACTAAAAATAGTGATATAGTCGCAGGGAATATGGTTTTTGAACTTATCATGTTTACTGGGGTAATTGGTTTAGCTTGTTATGTGATATATGTATTAAAAGTTATGCTTTTAGCCACATATATGTTTAAACTCACGTTTGTGCTCTTTATAGCAACCTTACTGACTAATACCATAGAAATTGTAATGTTTAACGCAATAAATATCGGTGCTCTTTGTTACATTCTTTGGGGGATTTATCTCAAGGATGGTTTACATAAGGATAGTAAGAATAAAATGGTTAAAAAATCTCTAGAGGTTGATAAAAGAAATATATAATCAAGGTTGTCCTATATACATTTATTTATTAATTTGAAATTTAAATAAATGTATATGTCTTTAGATAAATTGCCAATAATCTAATGAAAAACAATAAAGTCGGCTTGAATTCCTATATATCAAGTCGGCTTATTATATGCATTTTTATGTATATTAATACATCAAGCTAAACTTATTTTATAGCTGAAAACGATTTAAATCCTAATTGATTTACCTATAAAATTAATATAACGCTTTCATAAAAAGAATTTAATTTCAATAGTTATGAGGTAAAATTTTTGTTTATTTTACGAAAAAACATGCTTATCTAAGCGTCTCATTACACCTAAAGTGTATAAAGATACCGCAACGATATTTTTAAAATTTAGTTATATAAATATTGTGTTAAATTGGTTGCTTTTTACATATATCCGGTTATATACTTAAGAAAATGAATATTTATGGTATAAATAACTATTTTTTACAAATTTTTAGGGATAAGTGAGAGGTCGATTATGTCAAAAAAAGAAAGAGATTTTAACAAGAGTCTTGGCCAAGAAAAAGCCCGGGTCAAACTCTATAAGTCCGGTAAAAACTGGGTTAAAGCGAGTATTAGTGAATTTGAATTATTAAGAACAATGGGAGTGCCTTTTTTAAGTAAAAATATTAAAAAAGAAAGCCAAACTAAAGATAATAAAGGTAGTAGATTCAAGAAGAATGCTGCTAAGACAACGGCCCTAGTCGGCGGAGCGTTCACATTCAACATGCTTCAAGATCATCATGCGTTAGCTGCTTCTGAGACGCCAATGACTTCAGAAATTTCATCTAATAGCGGAACAGTTGCCAATCAAAACTCTACTACTATAAGAAATTCGCAAGCAAAGGTAACGAATAACACAACGTCAAATTCCACGCAGCAAAGTAGTGAAATCAAAAATTCTACTACTAAAACATCATCATCAGAAGTGATAAATAAAAACGAATCTAGTAGCGAAAAAGCTGTAGAAAGCAATCAAAATAGTGAAAGCATAAAAAAAGAAGCTAGTGAAAGTACGAATAAAGCACAAAATAGCGAACAATCTAAATCATCTTCAGAAAAATCTTCTATAAGTAAATCAAATGTTTCAAATACATCATCCACGAATAATGACAAAAATTCCCAACAACCTAAGAATACATCCACATCAGAAAAAACTTCTCAGGAATCTCAACAATTAAAATCAACATCAGAAAGTTCAAATAATAAAAAAGAGGGTCAATCTACACTTACTCAACATAGCCAAACAGCAACTCAAAAAGATACTAGTAATAACCAAGCAAGCACTCATACTTCAGAAAAGCCGACTATTAATAAGAACTCTCAATCAGCAAGTGAATCATCGGCATCTAAAGTAAGTAACTTGCGAACATTCAGTCGAATGAGTGTCTTTAAAACATTGGCAGCTACACCAGCTGCTTCTACAACAACTACTGCATCAAGCGTATCTTCAAATTCAGTAGTAGTAACTAAAGATAACTTCAAACAATATATGAATGTTTCAGGTTCCGCGACTTTTGATCAAGACACAGGTATAGTCACTTTAACGCCAGATGTGAATAGTGTGAAAGGCGCCATTAGTTTAAATACACGGCTAGATTCAAATCGTAGTTTTTGTTTTACAGGTAAGGTCAACCTTGGTAGTAGATATGAAGGGCACAATGAAGGAACAGGTGAGACTGCTATCGTTGGGGGAGACGGTATAGGTTTTGCTTTTTCTCCTGGTAACCTAGGTGAAATTGGTAAAGAAGGTGCAGCTCTAGGTATAGGTGGATTAAAAAATGCATTTGGTTTCAAATTAGATACTTACCATAATACGAGTAATCCTGGTAATGCTTCCAAAGCTTATGCCGATCCACCTAATGTAGGTAAAGGAGGAGCATTTGGTGCATTTGTATCAACAGATGCTAGAGGTATGGCAACAACTGAATCCGGCACTGCAGCTAAATTAAATGTTCAACCAACAGATAATTCTTTCCAAGATTTTGTGATTGATTATAATGGTGACACAAAAGTTATGACCATTACATATGCTGGTCAAACGTGGACTAGAAATATGTCCGACTGGATAAAAACAAGTGGTTCTACGACGTTTTCTTTATCAATGACTGCATCTACAGGTGGGGCTAGAAACCTTCAACAAGTTCAATTTGGTACATTTGAATATACTCAATCTGCTACGGCACAAGTAAGATATGTGGATGCTAAAACAGGTAAAGACATTATCCCTCCTAAAACATATGCTGGTGAAGTTGATGGCAGTGCGACTATTGATAAACAAATCGATGCAATGAAGAGTAAAGGATATAACTATTCTGGTGTGGATAGTACTGGCGCACCTAATTATACAGACAGTACAGGTACAGTTAAATTGACTAATGCCGGTCAAACTATCATTTACAAATTTAATGATGCACAAAAATCGACGATTAGTGTCAGTAATCCAACTATAGAAGTAGGGAAACCTACGTCACCAATTAGCGTTACAGTTACAGATAATAGTTCAGATCCGGTTAAAACAACTGTAACAGGATTGCCAGATGGATTATCATTTGATAGTACTACTAATACCATTACAGGTACACCTACTCATATAGGTACAACGACTGTACAAGTGCATTCTGAAGATTCAACTGGTAATGCTTCAGATAGCAGCTTTGTCATTACAGTTAAAGATTCTACTGGACCAACGATTACACAGATTAGTAATCAATCATCAGAAGTTTATAATCCAATCCATCCAATTACGATTAGTACAACAGATAATAGTGGGGCTAAAGTAGTTAGCGAAGTATCAGGCTTGCCTGATGGTCTTACATTTGATTCGAATACGAATACGATTAGTGGCACGCCAAGTAAAATGGGTAGTTTTACCATAACTATTACTTCAAAGGATGAGACTGGAAATACATCAACGTCTACATTTAAGTACGATGTTACTAGAAATAGTACTAGTGATTCCATATCTACTTCTTCAAGTAAGAGCCTTTCAACATCAAAAAGCAATAGTATAGCTAATTCAGAAAGCGCATCAACAAGTAAGTCGAATTCAGAGAGTGCGTCAACAAGCACATCAGATTCTCAAAGCAAATCAACGTCGGAAAGTGAGTCAAATTCAATCAGTGAGAGTAAATCAAAAAGTACAAGTATTGCAGATTCGCAAAGTAAATCAGAATCTGCTAGTACGTCAAAATCAATAAGTGAGAGTAATTCACAAAAAGCATCAGAGAGTACAAGTAAGTCAGCAAGCACTAGCGTATCAGATAGTGAATCGGCTAATACAAGTACATCAACAAGTGAAAGTTATTCTACATTTATAAGTGATTCAGACAGTACAAGTATAAGTGATTCAAACAGTACAAGTACATCAACAAGTGACTCAATATCTGATTCAGGCTCACTAAGTGAAAGTACTTCCCTAAGTAACTCAAGAAGTGCGAGTACTTCATTATCTGACAGTACTTCAGGATCAATAAGTGCATCAGAATCTGCTAGTACGTCAAAATCAATAAGTGAGAGTAATTCACAAAAAGCATCAGAGAGTACAAGTAAGTCAGCAAGCACTAGCGTATCAGATAGTGAATCGGCTAATACAAGTACATCAACAAGTGAAAGTTATTCTACATTTATAAGTGATTCAGACAGTACAAGTATAAGTGATTCAAACAGTACAAGTACATCAACAAGTGACTCAATATCTGATTCAGGCTCACTAAGTGAAAGTACTTCCCTAAGTAACTCAAGAAGTGCGAGTACTTCATTATCTGACAGTACTTCAGGATCAATAAGTGCATCAGAATCTGCTAGTACGTCATTATCAACAAGTGAGAGTGATTCAACAAGCGCAAGTACGTCTGAATCACTAAGTACGTCAACATCTGACAGTACATCAGAGTCAACAAGCACAAGTGCATCAGATTCAGAAAGTGAAAGCACGTCAATAAGTGGTTCAGAATCAGAAAGTACATCTGAATCCACAAGTGAGAGTGATTCAACAAGCGCAAGCACGTCTGAATCACTAAGTACGTCAACATCTGACAGTACATCCGAATCAACAAGCACATCAGAAAGTGATTCAACAAGTGAAAGTACGTCATTATCAGATAGTACATCAGAGTCAACAAGCACAAGTGCATCAGATTCAGAAAGTGAAAGCACGT